>Ga0315314_1000539_pt1 | contig 40807 bp, 47 predicted proteins | sample TDP9_MG_FD_203631 | JGI IMG/M metagenome (GOLD analysis project Ga0315314, IMG submission 203631) | Freshwater sediment microbial communities from Lake Towuti, South Sulawesi, Indonesia - TDP9 | ecosystem: Environmental > Aquatic > Freshwater > Lake > Sediment | place: Indonesia: South Sulawesi... | reverse complement strand
GCCTTGATCGCCTCGCGCCTGAAGGCTTTCCTGTCTTCGTCGCTTCCGCCCCATTCCTCTATGTTGAGCTTGGCGAGGGGTGTCTCCACTTGATACCATTTGCTTGTGGTGTCACCGGCCACCCACGCCAGACCGTACGAGACTTCCCGGATGAATCCGTCTAGATCCTCGAAGACGATGTCACGGATCTTGTCGGCGCTGACTCGATGCTTCCTGTCCGGGAACTCGGCCAGAATAACAATCACGCGCTGCTCTCCCTTGGCCTCGGCAAGCGGCATCATCGCGGTCGTCTCTGCGTTCGTATTGACTGCTTGCGAAAGCTGTGTCTGACTTGGCTGAGGGAGAGCGGTTTGGCGCGCGGTCGAAAGGGAGGTGAGGTTGACGGTCAGCAGGAGAAACAGGAACACCGTAAGGTACGTGGCAGGTTTCAACGGAACCGCTGAGAATGGCCGTCGGATCAGTAATAGGACTTACCATCATAGCACGTATCGCGAAAGCTACGAGATTTCTGGGACCCTTCTCGCATCGTGCAGCTACGATTCGGCCAGACCGTATCCGCTTTCGATCAGCTCTTTCAGCCTCTGAAGAAATCTTGCGACTGGGGCCCCGTCGGTCACGTCGTGATCAAACAGAATGGTCATGCTCAGATATTCGCGAATCTCAATTCTGTCGTTGACTACGCCCGGCTTGGTCGCGATGCCTCCCAAGAGTATAATGAGAGGATGTATGCCTATTGGGATTGCCCAGCTGCTTCCGCTTGCTTTGCCGAACATTCCTACGGATGTTACTATCACCGTTCCCATCCACTTCTTCACAAAGAATGGGTCTCTTCGAATCCTCCGCCAGAATACCAAGTCTCTGAGAAATTTCGGCAGAGACGTGAAAATCCGCGTCATCCGAGCTTCCCTGCCGGGCGTAAGGTATGTGTCCCCTTTCTCTAGGGGTTGTGACTGAGCCGCACGGATCTCGCTGTGAATTTCTCTAATGGTCTTCTGGTTGGTTCTTCTGATCACGTACGGCATTGGAAGCGTTTCTGATGAGCTCGGCACGTTGCTGGTGATTCTTTCCACCGGGATGGCGACATCCACGTCATCGAAGACAATCATCTTGCTCTTTCCCTTTCTCATTGCGTGAACGTGCTTGTGTTCGCCTACCGCTTGGCCAACGCATTTGATCATCCATCCGGTGAACGACAACCCCTCACCAGTTCTCTGTTTGAGGTGGCGGATGATCTCGCGAGGTTTCGTTACGTCCAGTTCGACGAGGACTGGAACATGATGCTTCTTCAAGCCTTGGTCGAGCGTGTCAATCGTGGGTATGCGCGATCTCGGGAATGCGTGCTCCTGATAGGTGCCAATGCTCTCCAAAGTAGATTCGTTCTGTTGGAAATACTCTCGGCGCTTAAGTTTGTGATGGTGCCTGTCTCTTGGTGCGCGCACAGACAATTCTTCTCCGGACCGAGGACCGAACAGGTAGCGGGAACAATCCTTAATGCAGGGCACACTGGGAAGAACTGACCGTCGAGAATGCATTTTCGTCACATGCTCTGGGTGCGTCAACAGGTTCCGGTCTGCGTTTTCGAGAGGCCACGAAAGAGTCTGTTTCGGTATGATGTTCGCGTCATCTTCTTGGGTCGATTACATATCTTGCCCGTGCTTTTCTGTCGGCGTGAATGGATATTCCGCGACATATCCGACCAAGGCCGTTTGCGTTCGGCGATATTATCTGAACTGAAACGGATCATGGCAGCTGCGAACCTTGATGAGACGTATCGCGTTGTGGACTGGTTCATGAAGAGGGGGCGGCTGTTCGTGCGTGTCGTAAGAAACGGGCGCGAATCTAGGAGACAATCGGATTCATGGCGGAAAAGAGTCGCGTCGCGGCTAAGGCAGGTAAGGGCTCTATTGTTATAGGTCCCGACTTTCTCCGGAACAAGATCGTTGGGGGATTTTCCCACCGCCGACCAGGAGAAGTTTGAGTCATTTTGTGCGTGTCTCTTGGTGCGGCCCACGTGATTTGAGCCGCTTTCGAGCAGGAGGACTATTCTGATCATCGCCCACTTTGGTGCGGACGATGACACCGTCAAAGTTATGACTCGGCAGTAGAGTTGCGACCTCAGCTCCCTGTGTGTGGTGAAATACAGATGGATGTCGAAGAGAAGTTGGACAGAATACTGAGCATGCTGAACGATATGGATCAAAAGCTGGACAAGATACATGATGATATAGAACGGCTTCACGCCTAGGCCGGCTTCATGCAGATAGCCGAGTATGCAGTTCAAATCACGAGGCCCGCGCCAACGAAAGCACACGCCAAAAGACCTTATTCATCAGCGGAGATGTCCCCTGACAACTCCTCTTCTCTACGGCAATACTTCTCAAAGTGCACGATCTTATCCAAACCTTTCCTGCGCTTGCGTCCTGGGTTCTCGTCAGGATAACCTAGCGTCAGTAGAGATACAACTCGAAGGTTCCCAGGCACATCTAACAGCTCCTTTGCTTTCTCTTCGTTGTAGTCCCCGATCCAGCAGGACCCCACTCCCAAATCCCAAGCGGTCAATGCCATGTTCTCGATCGCTGTGGCAAGGTCGATCAGGAATCCCTCAAAGGGACCGACGGTTGCGCTTTCTTCCGGATCAGCCAAACAGACTAGGACGGCAGCAGACTCTCCAACGAAGCTTTGGCTGCCAGCTACCTGCACCAGTTCCTTCTTGATTGCTGGATCTGTTACCACGATGAATTGCCAGGGCTGCCGATTCGCAGCGGATTGCGCGAGTCTCGCTGCCTCCAGGATACTAAGCAGCACCTGTTTGGGTATGGCTTTGTTCTTGTATCTCCTTATCGAACCTCTAGCCTTAATCACATCCAAGACCGACAAAGTCTGCACCGAGGTTCCGTTGAGGATTCTCTCGACTTAAAGCTTGAACGAACAAACGGGAAAGCTTCGGAGAAAGCAGGCGTGCCGTTAACATGAGAGTGTCGGATAGCGTGTTCTGAACGGGCAGGTGACTCTGCCGTGCGGGCTGAAGCAATACAGTTCAGCTTTTACACTTTGGAAGATTCTTAGACTCATTGACGCCGCTGGGCAGGATAGCTCACTTGAAGCCGATAGGAGACGTGATCCCTTCAAGATGCGAGCCCCTCGACGCCCTGCTGGGCGGCGGATTCACCGTCGGCGAACTAGTCGTCGTCTACGGCGAGGCACGGACAGGCAAGACTACGCTCGTCATCCAAACCGCCATCGAGGCGGCGCGCCGCGGCTCGAAGATCTTCTACATCGACACGGACCACTCATTCACTCATCAACGATTCACACAACTGGCCGGGGAAGACTCCGACAGCGTAAGCGAGCAGATTCTACTGTTCTTTCCCGAGACGTTTTCGGCCCAGAGCAGCCTCATCGAGAACATCGAGAACTACCTGACTGAAGCGACCCGCCTACTCGTCGTTGATACGATCACGTCTCTGTACAGAGTCAGCCTCGGCTCGGCGGAGCGAACATTCACCCTCAACCGCGAACTGAACAGGCAGCTCGCGTACCTCAGCGAGGTTGCACTACGACGGAAAATTGTCGCGCTCTTGACCAGTCAGGTGCACACGAGGATGGATTTCCCGTTTGGCCGGATTGAGCCCGTCGCGCGGAGAACGCTCGCCCACTGGCCACGAACAATTATACGACTAAGGAACACAAGCGAACAGTCCAGGAAAGAGATCATAGTCGAGCGCAGAAGAGGCCGCCATACCTCACTCAGGTGCCCAGCGATGCTTACTGTCCGCGGATTCGAGCCAGCCTGATCACTGTTATATTGCGTCATTTCAAAGATGAGCGGAAGAAGACAACACGCGGGAGTGAGAACTATACGTTCGAGTTCAGCGACCTCATGATCGCAGTCTACATCGCGATCCCAACATACATAGCGAACTCCACTCCCGTCCTCACAGGCGGAGGAGCACCGATCGATCGAGGACTGAACTTCATCGACGGCCGCAGAATATTCGGAAACAACAAAACCGTCAGAGGGTTCGCATGCGGATTCCTTCTCGGAACCGTGGCCGCTGTCGCGGAAACCCTTCTTTTCGCGGACTATGTGTTCCTGCTCGTTGGAATCCTCGCAAGCTTGGGAGCGCTGCTCGGTGACCTGTTCGGAGCATTCCTGAAGAGAAGACTGGACATCGCGCCCGGAAGACCGCTCCCGATAGTAGATCAGCTCGACTTCATTGTGGGAGCGCTGCTCTTGGCTTCGCCATTCTTTCCAGTCACAATGGGTGCGGTGCTGATTCTAGTGATAGCGACTGTCCCGATACACTTGCTCACCAACGCGATAGCGTACCTGCTACGATTGAAGAGTCACTTCTGGTAGGATCAGGCTCTCGAGCTAGCCGCCTTTCTGAGCGAGAAGCGCTCCGGCATAGTAGATGACGAGTATGGTTGTGACGAAACCGGCCATGAGGAGAATGTACGCGTTCCTCGGTCTGTAAGCGTATCTCGTACTTCTGAAGAGCATGTAGAATCCGCCCAAACCGATCAGGTACAGGAGAGCGGAGAGTATGCTCTCGTTGAGTGTTTGGCCTCCGATTCCGCCTGGATAGATGAACGTCCATCCTTGTTGGCTAGCGCGAGGAAGAAGAGAAACCGGCTTCTCGAGGAGATCGTAGATGCCGCCCGCCAAGAAGAATGTGGCTAAGCCGATCACTGCGAAGAAGAGAACGATCCATGAAGACCTGAGTCCGGCAGTGCTTGGCGCCTGGGTGATGCGAAGTCTGTACGCGACGTTTCCGAGCGCCCGCTTGGTTCTCCACGGCGCACGCCTCAGCCAGTTCCTGAGCCCATCCAGCATTGTTCGTCGCACGCGCATAATGCCAAGAAGTTAAAATACGTTTGCCAAGAAGTCCACATCTTTGTCTTGTCAGGAGCGATTCTGAGTCTGCCTGTTCTTGAGGTTGCTAGCGGCTATGATATCCTTGTGTTAGGAAGCATTGAATGAACTCGAAGCATTTGCTCATCGACAAGCATTACCATCTCTCTCAGCTCCTCATCACTCTGCAAGGGGGACATGACATCTCGACACAGATCCTTCCATGGCTGCTTCGTCTTCTTCTCATACCATTCTTCTACTGAGCCGATGTAGAGTGAATAGCTCATGAGCCAGTCGATGGCCGGGAAATGATGCCGCTCTGCCTGTCTGTCGAGTTCTGCTTTGTTCTGCCTCGCCAAGTTGACGTGCGAAGTTGAACCGTTCTGAGTGACAGAGACCCTTGGAAGAATTAGGATGATAAGCGAGCCGAAGTGGTGCGTCAACTTGTCCTTTCCGCTTTATCTCTCAAGCTGGCTCGGCACGAGTCCTCTTCGGCCGCTCCAGCTCCGAGATCAAGGATAGACAGATATGCAAACGCGCCTCAAGGACTTGTCCGCCAAGAAGTGCGTCGCAATGCTAGAGATTCTGAGCCGCGATGACATTTACAGAATTCATATGGCTTCCTTGGAGATCTTGGAGCAAGTCGGAGTCGTCTTCAAGCACAAAGAGGCGCTGAAGATCTTCGAGGACGCTGGGGCAATTGTAGACCATAGAAGGGAACTGGTCAAGATCCCAGAGCACTTGGTGAAGTGGGCTCTGGACAAGACCCCAAGACAAGTTGATCTGTTGGCAAGGAACCCTCACCACAATCTACGACTAGGAGATGGGCACGTCCACTATACGAATGGCTACGGCGCGGATCATGTTATAGACTTCGAGACCGGACAACGTAGGGAATCAACTATCAAGGATTTGGAAGACTTTACTCGCATGGCAGACTACTTTGATAACGTTGAGTACGTTTACCCAAGCATCTTTCCAAGAGATGTGCCTAAAGCGATTGTGGACCGATACATCTACTTGGCCTTGCTGAGGAATACATCGAAGCATTGTGCAAATAGCTTTCTTGACTTGGACGGATTCAGAGACATCGTGAAGATGGCCACGATTCTCGTAGGAGATGAGGAGGAGTTCGTAAGGAAATCGGCCATTCTGGACACGAATGCAACCAGCGGCCCTCCTCTCAAGTACGCCGAGCACACAGTCGCATGCATCATCGAGAACGGAAAATACAAGATGCCGGCCACCATAGAATCGGCAGCACTTTCCGGAGGTACCGCGCCCGTTACAATAGCCGGAACCTTAGCACAGATGAATGCGGAGAATCTTGCTGCGCTTCTTCTCTATCAGATCGTCGGGCCAGGAACACCCATAATCTACGGAACGATAGCGTCGAACTTGGATTTGAAGACCGGGATACCTGCCGTTGGATCTCCAGAGTGCGGTCTGATCAATGTCGCACTCGTTCAGATAGCCCACCACTACAACTTGCCGTTTTACGGCACAGCCGGAGTAATCGACGCCAAGGTGCCCGACGAACAAGCGGCAATCGAAACCCTGCAGAACGTCCTGTTAACGGCTCTTGCGGGGGGCGATTTCATTCACGATGCGGTCTACTCGATTCTTGAGACAGGCTTGACAGCCTGCCACGAGCAGTTCGTAGTCGGCTATGAGATAGTAGATCGCGTCAAGCGTATCGTCCAAGGCATAGAAGTCACAGATGAAACACTCGCTTTGGACATCATCAAGGATGTCGGCGTGGAAGGGAGCTACCTCAAGCAGAGAAGCGCGCTTAGACACACTCGCAAGCATCTGCTACAAGAACACTGGCAGCCAACCATTTCCGATAGGCTTCCGAGGAACATTTGGGCCAGCAAAGGCTCTAGAACAATCCTGCAAAACGCAAAGGACAAGGCACGAGAGATATTGGAGAACCACAAACCTGAACCGCTGGACAGAGATGTGGAAGCGAGGCTTGGCTCATTCATCAAGGAAGTCGCAAAGAAGAAACTTAGCATGACTGGGGTGATGTGAGTGGCTTCTGAGGACATTCTACGCCTAGTCAGAAGGGCAGTGGCAGACGGAGATCCTGAGAGAGCAGAAGAGCTTACGCGGGAGGCTATGACCAAAGGACAGCCCCCGCTCGGCATACTTGAGAGTTTGGTCACAGGGGTGCGAGAACTCGGCGAGAAATTCGGCAAGGGGGAACTCTTCATACCCGATCTGATAATGGGCGGACAAGCAATGAAGGCAGGATCCGAAGTTCTCAAGCCAGCACTGAAGGGTCAAGACAAGGAAAGGATGCTAGGGACGATACTCATCGGAACTGTCAAAGGTGACATTCACAGCATAGGCAAGGACATCGTTGCCACAATGCTGGAGTCGGAAGGATTCGAGATCCACGATCTTGGGGAAGACGTTCAAGACGAGGCTTTCGTGAAGAGAGTCAAAGAACTGAACCCTGACTGTCTTGGGCTTTCTTCTCTCATGACAATGACAATGCCGGCTCAGAGGGACGTGATCGAGGCCCTAGGCAGGGAGGGAATCAGGAACAACGTGAAAGTGCTCATAGGAGGAGCACCCACAACCAGACAGTGGGCTGACGAGATAGCTGCGGATGGGTGGGCGGGAGATGCTGTGTCAGCCACAAAAGAGGCCAAACGGATTCTTGGAAACTAATTCGCGTGGGTGATGCAAAGCATCTCCATGGCATCTGATACTCTCTGAGTCAGTACTCCCGCTGGCCTTCAGCATTCTGTCACAGCAGGTTGTGTTTCAGAAGACTCGTGCGAGAATACCCGTGGCAGACCTGCATGGGCACTCGTCGGAGCAAGAAAGATAGAAAAAGGGGGGTTCCCAGGAGACTCTACGTTCTCTTTGCTTCAGGATACGTCACGTCGTCCTTCCTAGCTATCTTGTATCTGTCGTTTATCGTCTTGAAGACAACGAGCAGCGGAGGCTGCAGCCATATCAGTATGTACGCCATGAAGAAGTCCCAAGCCAGACGTGCGGGGAATATGCCAGGCACTGGATACATGCCGAAGAGGGCTAGGGAAGTGCACCACAGTAGCGAGCCGAAGATTGCGTATATGTTGCACGCGATGAACCAATACAACCATGACTTTGCCGTTTTCAGCGAAGGATCGCGTTGGAAGACTTTCCATCCGAGCCAAGTCGGGCCCATGTTATTCGGTATGTAGCCGCCCAAAGCAAACACGGTTATCCAGCCTAGCACTATGTCGCCTAGGAAGTTGGAAAGGGCCGTGGCGAAGATCGCCGGATATCCGAAAACGATCGGAAGCAGGACTAGTAGTATGAACCAGAGAGGCCAGAAGGCTATGATTCCCGGAATGATCCAAATGAAAGCGCTGACGGCCATCACCACAACGAATAGCGCTGTCCATAGTCCCATCGCTGAGACGGTTCGAGCATTCCATTTCTGACGATACTTCCTGAGCCCAGGTTTGGGCCAAAGTTGCCATTCATAGCCGAAGAATAGCGGGATGGAAACAATCCAGAAGAAGACGTAGAATACTATGCCAACATAGTACCACGTCCATTGATTTGCCTCGACCCATGCGAAGAGATCCCGGAACCAAGGAAAGAGGTCTTCAATTCCTGCCATGACTTCACCTCCCTTCAGAGGGTTGCCGGAGCGAGCGAATATAACGCTTGTCATACAGCACCCCATGCCGATGCCTGACTCTTCCCACACAACTTTGAAGCCTCAGCATTCCTCGACTAAGAAGAGTCTGTGTCGTCACCTGTTTTCAATCGGTTTCATCGACAGCTGGCCACGCTTCGCTCACGGGCTTCTTCCGGTCCGCGTCAAGCTCGATATCATTTCTGGATGATGCGCTTGAAGCGCGATTTGCCCACGTCCTTAGGAGGATGTCTCTATCGCCGGCTATACGTCAAGTCCAATTTCAAATTCAGTAGATTTCTATCCACATTTGTTGCGGCATCAAGAGAAAACGTAATGCAACATAGACTGCCACGAAGAGTATCGACACAGCTGCGAACGCTCTGTCAGAATTCCTTGTTGTCAACTCTATGTAGGGAGTCGGCCTCTTCTCGGGATTGAATCCTTTCGAATCCAGCGCCAGACTAAGCTCACTTGTCATCTTCGCTGTACGGTGCATTATCGGGATAGCGTGTGATCGCATGGCGAAGACCTTCCTGATCGTGGCCAAAGGGCCCCTTCCTCTGCTGGGGCTTCTGCAAGCCTCAGCCTCTGCTATTGCATTCCATTCGCCCATGAGTGAGGGTATGTAACGCAATGCTAGTACAGATGCGAATACGAAATGCTCGGGGATCTTGATGGTTCTCAACGATTCTAACAGCTCCTTCTGAGTGGTCGTCATGAAGACGACTGCGGAGGCGAGTATCATCGATGCGATGCGGAAACCTATGCCTATCCCGACTAGAACGCCATTGTTGGTGACCACAAGCCAATCCCATTTGAACAGGACCGAACCGCTTCTGACGAAAAGAGGCCACATCAACACACATACTACTATCATGTAGACTAGAGCCTGTGCCAGAAGTAGAAGTCTCTTCAATGGGACTCTGGCAACAGCAGCCACTCCGATAATCCAAAGTAGGACGATACTTGCTGGCAAGGCGCTATTGACAATGGCCGCGCAAATCATGACGCAAAGAAACCAAAGTAGCTTCACTCGGGGATCCAGTCTGTGGATAGGAGAATCTCTCTCAACATACATCTCAAATAACAGCGGCATGATTCGTTCCTCCGCGGGACAGCAGACGCAGATGTTCGCAGGCGTCTCTGACAGTTATCGTGCTGGGGCTAAAGTAGGATTTCAGCATTTGTGCAAGTTGGGTGATCTGGGGCGGCGTTATCAAGGCCTTCATGAGCAGATCCGTTTGAGAGAAGACTTGGCTGGTGGGTCCGTCTAGGACAACCCTGCCGTCAAACAGAACGATGACGCGCTTGGCATATTCGGCGACTATTTCCATGTTATGCGTTATGAAGACCACGGCCATCCCGCTCTCGTTGAGATTCTTGATCAGATTCATCATGGTCGTCAACGTTCTCCAGTCCATTCCAGTCGTTGGCTCGTCGACTATCAGCAGCTTGGGGTGCATTGCCAGGATAGATGCGACCGCGACCTTCTGTCTCTCCCCTTTGCCGAGGAAGAGAGGGTTTAGTTTCTCGTATCCTTCTAGACCTACTGCTCTAAGAGCCTCAAGAATCCTGTCGTGTAATTGGTCTTTGGACAGCTTGAGATTTCTCGGCCCGTAGGCGATCTCGTCGTACACTGTTGTGTTGAATATTTGATGATCCGGATTCTGAAAACAGTATCCGACCGCACCGCTTAGCTCGGAAACACTGGCTGTCTTGGTGTCTCTGCCGCTCACAAGGACAGAACCTTTGCTGGGTTTCAGGAGGCCGTTGAAGTGTTTTGCAAGAGTTGTCTTGCCGGAGCCGTTTTGTCCGATAAATGCAACGAAATCGTTCGGGTAAATCACGAGGTCTATGCCCTTTAGTGCCGCAATCTCTCTGTCAGTGCCCATGCCATAGATGTGCCAGAGATCCTTTGTCTCGACGATAGGTTCATCCTTGCGTGCCTCCAAAGTGCGGTGCTGCGCTGCATGGGTGCCAAAGGGGGTGTTCCTCTTCTCTAGGACCCGCAGTAGACGGTCACGTGCTTCTTCAATTGTCAAAGGAGTGCCATATTCCGCCCATTCGTTCATACGATGCTCGTGGATCAGGTAACCGAGATCCGTTACCTGTGGCGCCTTTACGCCCAGCTTCTGAACCTCGCTGCCGTGTCGAAATATCTCGCCAGGCGTCCCCTCGAGAACTATTCGTCCCTTATTCATGACAACGAGTCTATCAGCAAAGCGCACCAAGTTTTCGGTGTCATGCTCAACCACTATGATTGTACACTGGAAGGTTCTCCTGACCTCGTCAATTGCTCTAAAAACCTCACCCTTTCCGATGGGATCAAGCTCAGAGGTAGGCTCGTCGAGGACTAGAATCTTTGGTCTTGACGCCAGCACAGACGCGATCGCAACTCGTTGTTTCTGCCCGCCAGAAAGAAAATACGGAAAGCGTTCCTCAAACCCGTCAAGTCTTACCACGTTGAGAGCCCACTGTAGTCTCTTTCTTATCTCCGTGCGAGGCAGATTCTCATATTCGAGAGCGAAGACTACATCTTCTTCCACGTCAAGGCCGAACAGCTGACTTTCCGGGTCCTGAAACACCATTCCTACGCCTTGCGGAACGAAGTCATACAATGTGTGCTCGCTCGTTTTCTTCCCTACTACTATTACCTCTCCGGCAAGCTGCCCACTGACGGTGTGAGGAATCAGACCGGTGACGCACAAACAGAGAGTTGTCTTCCCCGCGCCTGTGGGACCCATTATCCCAAGGAATTCTCCTTCCCTAACCTTGAGATTGACATCATTCAGAACAGAAGCTTCAGTATCTTCATACTTGAAGGAGAGCCCTCGTATCTCGACTGCATTCTCCAAGGCGCGGACCCTTTGAGGGAAAAGAGGTGTCCATACTCGTTTTCCTTAAGGCTTTCTGAGTGGACTGTCGCTCTTCCAGAGCAATTGATCGCTAAGATTGCTAAGCTCGTTGATCTGCACCAGCATGGCTATCGAAGTCCGAAGGAATTTGTCACAGACGCGATTTGCCGGAGACTCGAAGAGCTGAAAGTTCTCTCCAAGTGAGATAGAAAGCCAAAGTATTGTCCGTTACTCGTACTTGACCTATCTAGGCGGAATAGTTAAAATACGTTGGTTCACTCCCCAGCTCCCCAGCGAGGCTGTCTGGGTGCCACAGCGCGTATTCTGTCACACCTGCGGTGCCACTCTCTATGACGGGCTTGAACTTGAGTCGCCGACGGAGATAATTCAACGATACAACGGCATATGTCCGAAGTGTCAGAAGAGGCTCTCATTCGAGCCCGAGACGGTGAGGATAAATCCTCACAACGGAAAACAAACCTGACCGGAATCGTCAAGCAGCTTTTATTCCGGCGCCGACTCCGCAACCGGCTAGACGCAACAGTAGCGGGTGACGGTGATTATGGCGCTGAGAACCCAACTCTACCAGTACCATTCTGATCACGGTAAGATGGTTGAGTTCGCAGGATTCGAAATGCCAATATGGTACAAGGGAATAATCCCGGAAACGCTCGCCGTGCGGAACCACGTCGGAATCTTTGATGTCTCACATATGGGCAGAGCAGTAGTCCAAGGCGCCAAGTCTGAAGAGTTCTTGAATTATGTGACGACGAACGATGTCGGCTCGCTGAAGCCGGGCCAAGCCCACTACACATTATTCTGCAACGAGAACGGCGGAATCATAGACGACCTGGTCGTTCTGCGTGTCGAGCCGGAGCGATTCGTCATGGTCTTCAACGCCGGCAACCGCAAGAAGGACGTAGACTGGCTGACCAAACACGCTCAGCAGAAAGGCGCGGACTTCAGAGATGTCTCAAACGAGACCGCATTAATCTCGCTGCAAGGACCCAGAGCGCAAGCAACGCTTCAGAAGCTGAAGGCTGAGGCGGCTGCGGTCCCGCGATTCGGCTGCGCAGAGTCGGAGGTTCGCGGAGTCAAGTGTCTTGTTTCCGGAACCGGTTACACAGGCGAGAGCGGCTACGAGATACTCGTCTGGGATTCCTCGGTCACGAACCCCGACAAAGCCCTGAATGTCTGGAACTCTCTGCTCGAAGCCGGAAAAGAGTTTGGAATACAGCCATGCGGACTGGGCGCACGAGATGTTTTGCGACTTGAAGCGGGAATGTGTCTCTACGGAAACGACATAGACGAGACCACGAGCCCATACGAGGCCCGCCTCGGATTCACAGTCAAACTCACGAAGCAGAACTTCATTGGCCGGAAAGCTCTGGAATCTTTCAAGGCCGAGGGAGCAAAACGCCTGCGAGTAGGCCTCAAGGCCACAACTCAAGGAATACCAAGAGCCGGCTGCGAGATCGTCAAAGACACGAACGCGATCGGGAAGCTCACGAGCGGAACTCATTCACCAATCCTGGACTGTGGGATAGGCATGGGATACGTTTCCGCCGAATACGCTACGGAAGGTCAAGCGCTCGGAATCATGGTGAGAGGAAGACGCCTCGACGCAACGGTTGTGAAGCTGCCATTCTACCCAACGGACAAGTACGGCTGGCAGAGAAGAGCATAGTTCACACGGGAAAGGACGAGTTGTGTCCGCAACCGTGAAACGTCTTGGACTGATCGTCAACCCGATTGCAGGCATGGGCGGAAGAGTCGGACTGAAGGGCACCGACGGCCAGGAGATTCTTGAACGCGCAATACGATTAGGCGCCACACCTATCGCGCCACATCGCGCCGCCGAAGCTCTACACGCCCTACACGACACCTCAAGGTCTCTTCCGAAACTGATCACGTGTCCTGACGAGATGGGAGAGAAACCCGCCAGACAGACAGGGTTCAGCCCCGAAATCATCGAGGACCTCTTGCGCGAAAGAACAACATCTGAAGACACCAAGAAGGCCGCGAAAGTCATGCAGGAACGCGGAGTTGACTTGCTTCTGTTCGTCGGGGGCGACGGCACAGCACGAGACATCTGTGATGTGATCGATCAGAAGACACCGAGCCTTGGTATTCCAGCCGGGGTCAAAGTATACTCCGCCGCGTTTTCGACTAATCCTCGAACCGGTGCCAGCTTGACCGCACGCTTTCTTGACGGGGAGGCGACGGTCGTGGACGCGGAGGTGCTCGATATCGACGAAGCGGATTTCAGAATGGGCAGGATATCGACCCGCCTCTACGGGTATCTTCGAGTTCCATTTCACGCGTCGAGTCTCCAAGCGGCCAAGTCAATTAGCCCGCTGGACGATGATGAGATATCGGCTCAGGACGCGATAGCCAAGTTCGTGGTCGAGGAACTCGAAAAAGACAGGACATACATCATAGGCCCAGGCTCCACAACCGCAGCCTTGGGTAGACGGCTCGGCTTCGACAAGACTCTACTCGGAGTCGACATCATTAGAGGAAGAGTCCCCGTCGCCAAAGACGTTTCAGAGCAGAAACTGATCCAAGCGCTCGTGCCCGGTCGAACATCAATCATTGTCACCCCGATTGGAGGGCAAGGCTTCGTCTTCGGCAGAGGCAACCAGCAGATCAGCTCAGAAGTCATCAAGCGCGTTGGCAAAGAGAACATCATGGTCCTTGTCACGAAGCACAAGCTCTACTCGCTCAAAGCGAAGCGCCTGCTTGTCGACACAGGTGACCCAGAACTTGACGAGCAAATGAGCGGATACATCAGAGCCATAACAGGATACCGAGAATTCACAATCTTGCCAATCGGCACCTAGCACCACAGCATCGACGACGTAGTTTCATGAACTGTTGATTGACAACAGAGCAGTTGAGTTCAAAATCTGTGATCAATCGCTACGAGGAAGACTTTTAGATCAAAGGGAATTACCTCTGTCGCTCAGACCGCTTGGGAGCGACCCCGCATGGAAGGTTTCGATGTGAACCGCGCAGTAACGCGGGGAGAGTTACCGCTGTCTCACGTATTTCGCGGTCTCGAGGAATCCCAAGTCGTTCAGTCGATATTTGGCGGAAAAGAATCGGCGGCCAAAACAATCCAAAGCACGGTTGTGAAGCTGGATGATTCGGCCGAGTACATGTACGTAGACGACACAAGCGGCACGATCGTTGTCAGCCCAAAGTATTTGCAGTCAGCCAGCGTCAACCTGCTCTATCTTGACATCGTTCACGAACTCGTCCACGTCAGGCAGTACAAGAATGGGCAAGACCTCTTTGACTCAAAGTTCTCGTACGTCGAGCGGCCGACCGAGCTCGAAGCCTACAGAGTCACGCTGGATGAGGCTCGAAGGATCGGCATGACTGAAAACGAGATTGAAGACTATCTCTACGTTGAATGGATAACGAAGAAGGAACACCAGAAACTGGCCAAGATACTCGGCGTCAACGGCTCAAAACGACGCAACCGAAAGACTACTTGACATTCGGCTCTGTTTCTAGCGTTCTCAGATACTCCATGACTAGGTTTCTCGTATACGCTTCTAGCTCCAGCTGAAGCACTTTGTCGGCGCTCGTCCAGATGTAGTCCTGAATCTCATCCTTGTCGGGCGTCACGGCCGAGGATTTGGTTTTGCAGAGGTAGTCCATGAAGATGAAGTGTTCATGCTTGACGTATTCCGACGGGAAGATCGCCTCCTGCACCAAGAGGAGCCTGACGGGTTCAACATCGAGCCCGACTTCTTCTTTCACTTCCCGCTTGATGGCGGCTTGAGATTTTTCGCCGAGTTCTATGTGACCTCCGGGCACTGTGTACTTGTCGCCCCACTTGTACGACTTCACGAGTAGGATCTCGTCCTTGTCGTTCACGATCAGCGCGCCCACGGTAGCCTCAGGGTAGGTTTGGACCAACGCCGAGCCTCTCCATGCGAATTCGCAGATAACAGCCGGCGATCCTAGATATTCCTGTAGGGATTGTCGTTAGGAGGATGTGTGTGCTCCAGGGTACACAATCGATTGCTTGGGCGTGCGACCATCTTGATTCTATATATGGGGTGGCAGCCACCCAAGAACGAGTGGCACCCACCCGAGAGTCCGCATCGAAACCTCCACCTCAAATTCCGCCCCTTTCCAGCTGTTCAGCTTGGCGTACGGCGAACGCATGGTGAGGATGTGATGCGTGAGGATTTCGGAAGATACGACCCGTCACTGAAGGGCGTATGGCCGCACCGAATGCAAGATTACCGACAGCGCATCATGATCTCGCTGTGAAAGTGGAGGAGCGACCCGTGCAGATCGGAATACTTTCGGATTCGCATGACTGTCTGCCAAGAATCAAAGACGCCATCGAAAAGATGAACAGCTTTCCGATCGAGCTAGTGCTTCATGCAGGCGACTACTCAGCCCCATTCGTGACGGACTACTACAAGCCGCTGAAGGTCAAGATGAGGGGTGTCTTTGGTAACAATGACGCTGAGCGAGTCATACTCCGGAACAAGTTTGAGCAGCTAGGCCATGAGGTTAGAGGAAAATTCGCCGAAGTCATGGCGGGATCAGTGAGGATTGCTCTTACTCACGGGGATGAGCCTGAGCTCTTGCGATCGCTGACAACGTGCGGTGCATATGATGTTGTTATTCACGGACACACGCACGAGGCGAAGCTGACGGAGCAAGGAAAGACGCTCGTCATCAATCCGGGAGAGACGTGCGGCTATCTGAGCGGAAAATCAACATTCGCGATCCTAGACACATCCACAAGAGAAGCGCGCTTGATTCCATTCTGACACTGAGGAAGGCAGACACAGAGACGAGGAGCCATCGAGACCGAAATGGAGACGCCGCCGGACCTCAAAGGACTCTCCGAGAAGTTCAAATTCTCAGAGGATGCGTTGCGGGAACTTCTCCGAGTCTACGATTCCGAGCTGGAAGCAGTGGTTCGGGCTCTAAGATCGGCCGGTAAGCGATACTACCTGAGAGCAAACACTCTCAAAGCCACCCCGGAAGAAGTGATGGCTAGGCTCGCTGAGAAAGGGTTCGAGATTTCTCATGAGGAGACGATTCCTGAAGCGCTGTGGGTTCCGATTCATGGACCATTTGAGGTTCCCACACATCAGAAGAAAGTGATGGTGGAGAAATTCACGGCCGAATCTGTTCTCCAAGGCGCAAACGTCTATGCACCTGGAGTCGTCAGGTGCCGAAAACTTCGGCTCGGCGACACCGTGAGCGTGATCGATGACGAGGGAGAGACTCTGGCTGTTGGGATCGCGCGGATGAATGAGACACAGATTCTTACTTTCAGGAAGGGGCTCGCGATAGAAGTGACGCAGGCGAAGTACAAAGTTCCGAGCTTTCGAGAGACAGGAGAATTCCAAGACGGGCTAATCTATCCGCAATCCCTACCCGCAATCCTCACGAGCAGGATACTCGACCCGAAGCCAGACGAGACAATCTTGGATATGACGTGTTCGCCGGGCGGCAAGCTTTCGCACATCTCGCAGCTGATGAAGAATCAAGGCCGAGTAGTCGCAGTGGACCGGAATAGGCAGAAGATCGATACCGCCATGGAGACATGCGCTCGGATGGGATGCTCAAACGTCACACTATTCGTGCACGACAGCAGATACCTTGACGCTGATTTCCCCTCGCTGAGGCCTGACAAGATTCTTGTCGATCCACCTTGCAGCGCGCTAGGAATAATGCCCAAAGTCTACGAGCATACAACAACGAGCGAGATCGAAGCGCTCGCCAGATACCAGAAACAATTTCTTGGCGTGGCGTCCAAGATCGTCAAGCCCGAGGGGAAGATCGTTTACAGTGTCTGTACGCTTAGCGTGCAGGAATGCGAAGAAAACGTCGCTCATGCCGAAGAAGCTTGGAACCTGTCAATCGAGGAGCAGTCGCCTATGCTCGGCGAGCACGGCATACCCATTGAGGGAAAACCCACGGAGCGCTGTCAGAGATTTCACCCCCACAAGAACGACACCGGATACTTCATAGCCGCACTTGGCAGAGCATAAGCCACCAGCTTGACAGCAATACTTAACCGGCGCAGCGGTCAAAGCGAGAATCGATCTGTATGAGCTTCTCGGATCGCGTTCTAACCAAGGGAAAATCCGGAAAGCTAGAGGTCAGAGCGCTACGTTCCCGTGGAACCTATGTGATGTGCAAGTACCTGAGCCCTGAGACACTGAAACTAGCTGACAAGAAGACCAAGCTAATGTTGAGACGCGCGGACGGAACCTTTGAAGAATACTTCATCATTCCATTGAAAGATCCTAAGAGATCACTCTTGGTCAAGGCGGAGCCTGAGGAGAAAGATAGAAAGATCTGGAACCAGGAGACCCGACAGGAAGAGGACGTGTGGACTTGACCGAGTCCTCAGCTTTCTTCGGCTAAGGCCATGCGAATGACCGCGGGTCGGAACGTCGGAGTGGAGTTCCTTGTACGAGGAGACAGAAATACCACGTGAAATGATACGGGGGCCACTCGATCTTGAGGCCACCCTTCTGAGCGGTCAGACCAGTGAGCCGCAATGGGATTTCGACGCTGGATACTACTCAGATGCTGAAGAGTTCGATGGAAGAACCGCAAGATACCGCGTCCGTCAGACTGGAACCAAAGAGGAACCTCGCCTCTTCGTAGCAATAACGTCGCAAGACGGCGATCGCGGCGTCGCACAAGACGTCATAGACCACATAATCAGAGTGCTCAGACTGAGCGATGATTTGACCGCGTTCTATGAGGCGTTCAATCCGCCGAAGGAGGACATCATCGCGAAGACTTTCGTTCCGCTGAACGGCCTAAGGCTAATGCGCGGGAACAATCTCTTTGAAAGCCTTGTCAGTTCCATCTCGACACAGCACAACTCGATAGTCCTCTGGACCAAATCGGTGAGGTTGATCAGAGACACGTACGGTCAAGCTGTGCGATTACCTGATGGCTCAACAGTTCACCTATTTCCCAAGCCAGAAGTGCTTGCATCTGCAAACGAGCAGGATCTCGAGAAGACCGGGCTCACTTACAGAGCGAAGTACATCGTCGAAGCAGCTCGGCAAGTACGAGACGGGCAACTCAGACTCGAAGAATTGGTCGACTGTGATTATGAGACAGCTAAGGAGAAGCTGATGAACCTGCCCGGAATCGGACCGAAAGTGGCTGATTGCTTTCTCCTGTATGGTCTAGGAAAGACGGAGGCCGCGCCGGTAGACATCTGGATTCACAGGATAGTACGCAAGCTCTACTTCCACGGCGCCAAAGTCAGCACAGAGAAAGTCGCGAGGTTCCTTCGAGAACGATACGGGCGATGGGCCGGATATGCCCAACTGTACTTGTTTCATTACGCGCGGATGACACGTCTCGTATAGTCTGGCAGAAGATGCGCACTAGAACGCGAGGTTCCTTCCGCGTTTCTTCGCGGTATGCTCCTTCTTCACAACCTTTCTCTTGAGGCGCGTGCCACACACACGACATGCCTTCGCCGCATCGTTAGCACTGTATCTCCTGAAACAGGCTGGACAATAGTAGACCCAATCGAACTTCCTTGAGATTCCGAATGTTGCGAGGGAGGCGTGCTCCACCCCGAGTGTTTCCGAAACGTTCTGTATTGCGTAGTCATCGCTCACGATGGTCGGTGATACTCCACTCTCTCTCAGGTCGAGTGCAAGAGCGAGTACTTCAAGGTCGGCTCTTGAGAGTACACCAACATCACCAACTCTCGAGGACGCCTCTTCAACTTCATGCAGTGATGAGGCGGTCGGTTTCTTCACGGTCAGACGGCCAGATTCCTGTGACGCTACGAACCTAGTATACGGTAGAGTATCAGGGACGAGTTCCTCCATCACGCTTGGGACCGAGTACGTGGGCAATTCAAGCCCAGACGGGTTGAGTCCCATGACTAGGGCAGAGGTGTCCAGCACCAGAGACTTGACTGTAGCCTTGTCTGAGAGTGTCAAGCGTTTGCCGCTATCCGAGGCCCGCAAATCCAGCCTCTTTCTTGACGGACTTCTCTCCAAGTTCAATTAAGCTTTGGGAACCCAGATCCCAGCCCAAGAACCAACGAGGGCGCACCATCGTTACGCACGAGTTCAAATTCAGTCGGACGCACCAGCTCACCCACACACACTTTTTGCGGCCTGAACGACGAACGAAGGTACAAATTCTCAGGGTCGCGCCAAGAGAGTCACACACCGGAAATACCCGTCTCCTCCCTGTCTGTCATCGTCAGTTGTGGCTTCCTGTGACCGACTGCCTACGAACAGCCGTTTTCAGGATGTTGAGCAGGAAGTCGCAGAATACGAGGATCTCCGCTGCTATTCGTCGGTCCTGAAACTGTGGAACCGACCTATGACTCATAGGATTCTTCAGCAATCCTATGGCTCCTCGGAAGAGTTGGTGAACTCCAAGACGTTCCCCCTCGTCTACGCACAACGGGATTTCCAGCACTGCTTTCTTAGGTCCAAAGGCTCTGTCCACAAGATCCACACCGATATCACCTGCGTCAAGAGCTGCCTGCTTGCGTATGCGTTGTTCCAGGAGTGTGAACGCTTCTCGGATAGAGACTTCGTATAGTTCTTGTTCGAAGAGAGGAAGACACGTGCTAACTAGTTCCTCGTCAGCGACAAGTGGTGAAGGACGGAGCGCATAGATCTCCGGGTTGACTCCCTTCTTGAGGATCTCGCGTCCTTTGGGTCTAAGAGTCAAGAACCCAAAACCACGCTCGCGAGCTCTGGCAATCAGTTCGTCCCGGATCATTTCCTCTATTACTATTTGTGCTGTCCTCCTTTCTTCTTCGCTCAGAGCAGAACCCGTGCCGTAGTAGTCGTTCCACCAATTGCTTAGGAGAAGGGTCTCATCAAGTGTCTTGTTGTATCTCTCGCACCAGTCCATCAGCTCGAGGAATTTCTTTTTGAACGCGACTCTTGAGATCGGCAAGATAAATCGATGTCTGTCTTGTTCCGTATGGATTGATGGAGAGTTAAACCTGTTCTATTGGTGCGCACACACAAAATTCAAACTACGACGGCCAATCGACGGTTCAAATCCGGAAGCCCACACCACGAGATCCCACGACGAGAAACGACTTCTCCCCTCATGCGGGTTCAAATCAAATTGCAGTCAAGCCGAACTTTCACTGGCAATCGCTTCCTTTTGTTCCAAGCCCCTATGTGAGCGTCGATAACGAGTTTCTCCATATCTTCGTATGGACAGACCTCCGTGGATTCCTCAAGAGGATGAGAGACATTTTCGTCATCGTGTCGCTTGGTGCGATGCCTGCAAGACAACCAGAACTCGAGAATCTGCGCGCGAGGGAAAGATGATGATTCAGCTTAAGAGTGAGCCAATTCGACTGTTTTCCGCTGATTCGATTGGTGAAAGCCTGCCTCGAATGCGGAAGGAGAGAAGCGGACGGCGTTTCACTGAGACCCGTTCTATTAGTAACCACCAGCGAACGGGCATACGTCTGCGGCGATTGTTACGATGCGTATAAATCTGACTGGGCAACGTGCAGTTTCTGTCGGAACGTGTTTCGCCTAAGCTACATCTACGTGCTCCATCCTGTCGAACTTGAGAGGCTAGCTAGGGAAAATCAGGTCGAGATTTCACTTGATTACGACCCTCTTAATCCTTGGTACTTCGTCTGCCCTTCCTGCTACCGCGGGATAGCTGGCCATCAGTAGTTTTCAGGATCTGAGAAGATCCGGAGCTGTTTCACAGCTCAGTCCTCTTCCGCAATCAGCAGTTTTGACAGCCAGGATGGGGCAGAGGGCTTCTCGTCAAGACGGCTGATGGTCGCTCAGTGCGCGACGATGAAAAAACTCCTTCTCTTCCAGCCTCTCCTCATCATGACGGTTCAAATTTGGGTGTCACCATTGGTGTGCACACAAGTCAACAGTTCATATTTGACGGCGTGACCGAAAGGTGGGATAGGCGTCTTGTATGGGTACCCCAAAGGTTTCGCTTGTGATCTTGCGTGATTTGTTTGCCGTCTGTAGGCTACGGGCTGACGAGAATATTCCAGGTTGGGCTCTCTCGGGTGGCTTCTGCTCGCTGACGCGGACTTCTGATGAGCTTTCCATCATGTGCCCCCAAGAGCACGTGCCAGAAGGAGTTCAAGCCATTAAAGGATGGAAATCCATGAAGGTTGAAGGGAAACTGGATTTCACTTCAGTTGGAATCTTGTCCTCTCTCACTTCATCCCTTGCCCATGCTGGAATCAGCATGTTCGCAATCTCAACATACGACACCGACTACCTGTTCGTGAAAGAGACTGATCTGGACCGAGCAGTTGCAGCATTGCGGAAGGCTGGGCACGACGTCCGCTAGTCGGTAGGGGAACCCTTGATTCTTTGCGCATGTGTGTCTCACAGGCGAGCACAGAGTTTGGGGGCACCCCCCCCATCCCCATAGGGGGCCTAGTACCCATCAATGCCATCCCTATTGTCAACACTGACAGCAACCCCCCAACCTTTGAGGTGTCAGAGTGCGGGCGCTGGAATTTGAACCGCCCATTCGTGCGCGCACCAAGAGACCAAACGACGTTCGTCTTGAACGTTCGGCCACATGTGCGGTGAACGCGGCACTCGATAACCGTCGTCATGGAAAGACCTACATGCTCATCAACAGAGGCCATCGTGTGCTTGGGTCATGATAGTGAAGTTTTCTTCAGGTAAGCAGATTCCGGTTGAGATACACAAGGCACGAATGGTTCAGAAGATCTCTCTCATACCCGTGGAGGATCGCCTGAAAGCGATAGCCGAGGCGGGCTACAACACGTTCCTGCTGAAGACGAAGGACATCTTCCTTGACATGTTGACCGACAGCGGCGTCAACGCAATGAGCGACAACCAGTTCGCCGGGATGATCAGAACAGACGACGCGTATGCCGGCAGCATGACCTTCTACGAGTTTGCTGAGGCAGTGAAGGATGTCCTTGGATACGAGTTAGTGATGAACACTCACCAAGGGCGGGCTGCCGAGCATCTTCTCACGAAGGTCTTCGGGAAGGCTGGAGGCGTGATCCCGACAAATTACCACTTCACGACAACGAAAGCACACATCGAACTCTCAGGGTCCGCATGCCTCGAGATCTACTATGACGACGCTCTGAAAACAGAGAGCACGAACCCGTTCAAAGGAAACATGGACCCCGAGAAACTCAGGAACGTCATCGAGAAGTATGGCACGGACAAGATTGGGTTCGTGCGTATGGAAGCTACTACGAACCTTATCGGCGGCCAGCCGTTCTCGATGGCAAATCTCAGGGAAATCCGGGACATCTGCACGAAGAACGGTTTGCTGCTTGTGCTTGATGGGAGTCTGGTCTGCGAGAACGCGTACCTGATCGGGCAGCGGGAGAAGGGCTACGAGCACAAGTCCGTTGCCGAGATTGTCCGCGAAATATGCGGTTTGGTCGACTTGTTCTACATGAGCGGTCGGAAGAACACGTCCGTCAGAGGGGGGATGATAGCAACCAACAACAAGGCACTATTCGATAAGGTCAGGCCGTGGCTGCCGGTCTACGAAGGTTTCTACACGTACGGCGGCATGTCGATGCGAGAAATTGGTGCCATGGCCGTCGGTATGAGGGAGATGGTTGACCCGGCTGTTGCCGGCTGCTCGGTGGAGCAGATCAGATACTTCGTCGGAAGGCTCGTTGAGTCCGGCGTGCCGGTCGTTACGCCGCCGGGTGGATTGGCGTGTCATCTTGACGCGATGAAGTTTCTACCGCATATTCCTCAGTCTCAGTATCCGGCGGGGGCGCTTTCCGCCGCCCTCTACGTAGCATCTGGGATAAGGAGCATGGAGAGGGGAACCGTATCAATGGACAGGGACAAGGAAGGCAAGGAACAGCTTGCTGACGTCGAACTCACCAGGATCGCTCTTCCGAGAAGAGTGTACACGCTTTCGCACATCGAATACGCCGTAGACAGAATAAACTGGCTGTACAAGCATCGTGATTTGGTGAAGGGACTGAAATTCGTGTTCGAGCCTCCAGTATTGAGATTCTTCGACGGAAGATTGGAGCCAATCGGCGACTGGGGCAGGCATCTAGCCGACGCATTCAAGAGAGAAATCGGGGACTACTGATCACGCTTCAACTTAACCTGGCGAATTAGCTTAGAAGACAAGCTTCTAGCACCTTGCCTATGACAAGCGGCAACATTATCCTCCAGGCTCGGCACGCGGACCTTGGCGCTGTTCGCCTAGAGGCGACTTGCCCAATGCTATACGGTGTCTTGCATGCACATTGGCCCACCTTGCACGCTCATTGGTCCACTTCCTAGAGGCCCGAGTGCTCTCAACGCCTGGCCCGCCAATTCACGCGCGGTCCCTTGGGACACCTGCAATAGCTCTCTCATCGTGGAAGATGCTGCGCTCTACCACAAACCAAGCTACTATCCTTACTTCAGAAATGCAACAGGGCCATCGCACATCTCACACTTGTCAAGGAAATCGATTCCTATTCCACGATTCCGAGTGCGGCGACCTAATCTACCTACAAACATCAATTCCTGAGGGCAGGGAGTCGCCCCAATAAGAGCGACCCATGAGGTGGACGAAGACGAAACTCAACGAATTGACCAAAGAAGAGAAAGAAGTCATCGTTCACAAAGGCACAGAGCCGCCTTTCAGCGGCAAATACGACGACTTCTGGCAAAACGGAACATACATCTGCAAACGATGCAACGCGGCGCTATACCGCTCAGAAGACAAATTCAATGCTCGCTGCGGATGGCCTAGCTTCGATGATGAGATCGCCGGCGCGGTGAAACGTATTCCAGATCCGGACGGAATCCGCACAGAGATAACCTGCGCCAGCTGTGGCGCACATTTGGGTCACGTCTTTCTTGGAGAACGTTTCACCAAGAAGGACGTTCGACATTGTGTAAACTCGATTTCCCTCGTCTTTGTTCCGGCAGTCAAGTCCCGCACGTCGCGCGTTTGAATAGGTTCAAAGGGTTGTTTATCGCTGCGTATACGGCGATTGATATGACTCGTTGTCTGAAATGTGGAAAGGAAGTCCCACTTGGCTCAAGTTTCTGCGCGAATTGTGGTGCGCCGGTCTCGTCTTTCACTCAGGCGCGGTACAAGTACGAGATTAAGTATCAGCCGTCCTACTCCATGCTCGTCTTGTCACTCGAGCAAGGGCAAATAGTGGTTGCTGAGGCTGGGGCCATGACCTACATGACCCCTAACATGCAGGTTAAGACGCGGGCTCGTGAGAAGAGTGTTCTTGGCACGCTGGGCATCTCGATTCTGGGAGGACAGTCGCTCTTCGTGAACGAGTATTGGTCGAATCAGGGTCAAGGGGAAATCGGGCTTGTCTCCGCGCCAGTAGGAGACATCATAAAGATCGACTTGACCCGCGAGAAAGGCTACATCATTCAGAAGTCTGCGTACATTGCTTCCTCGCCCACGGTGGACCTTGACATACAGTGGCAAGGCTTCACCAAGGGCCTCTTCGGGCAGGGACTATTCATGATCAAGACCTCCGGGGAGGGAGAGCTCTTCATCAACTGCTTCGGCGCCATAGACAAGCACTCCCTGCAAGCCGGAGAGACCATCATAGTCGACAATTTCCATCTGGTCGGATTCAGCGACTCATGCCAGTACAACGTTCAGAAGTTCGGAGGATGGAAGGAGACTCTGCTTAGCGGAGAAGGACTGGTCACACGCATCACCGGCCCAGGCGAGGTCCTCATACAGACAAAGAACATCAGGGAACTCGTCGAGTGGCTGTGGACACTACTTGAGCCGAGGGTACGCTCAACAGCTCGCTGACCACCTCCGCTTTTCTCTTGCACCAGATGATGCTCTGGTGATGCATCATCTCCGGTCCTGCGTTCGTCGAAAGCAACACAAGTGACACAGGCAGACAGCGAATCACCGGTACTACCGTAGAGCACATTCCAGCCCGGGTCCTCGGATGTGTGCTTCAGAGTACACAAGAACACCCAGCCATCTTTTGGCAGGGACCGCAAAGCAAGAGTGCGCTAGAGTGCAATACAACCTTGATTTGGATGAAAGTAGTGTGGGACTCCGGCTTGCCTAGTGGCCTCTATCTGTGGCGTCGGTCTCTCATGTCTCTGGCTGATCTTCTCTGCCAGTCTCTCTTTCTCTGGGTCTCTATTCTCATTCTGCCAGACGTGAAGGACATGGAATCTTTTCGATACTCGTGTATTCCGCGGTAGAATGCGGAGTAGGCTTCGTCTGTGTCGTCTTTCGACAGGGCAGATATCAGCTCATTCAGTCTAAGCCTGACGGCTTCTGAGGTGTTCTCGTCCCACGCTCGGGAATAGACGCCGTACGCAACGTGGAACTTGAAATCCTGCGGCCTATCGATGTCAAGTTTCTCTGGACTTTTGCTTTCGGGCGCGATTTCGGACATGTACGTTGGACTCTTCCGAATGTGCTTTCAACTATCGGGCGATTCCGCTTGCGGAATGCACCGTTGAGATGGATCCGGTCTTCCACGGGAGAGATAGCTGCATCTCGCCCCTAAAGTTCCTTACCGTTGCGTCTCGGATGACTACTGTGTCATTCTTGGCCACGGAATGAATCCGCCTGTTCCAGAGGGGAAGTCGAATCTGTCCTGTGCCGTCTGAGAGAGTTGCCACGCTTACGACAAGGGGCTCACCGTTTCTCGAATCAACTGCCCTTACCTCCGACTTGTCGGTGACCTTGGCTCTCAGGCACACGTGTCTTAGACCGACCTGAAGGTCACCTATACGCTTCTCCGCCTGCGGCCCGTTGGCGGCAGACATCGAATCCTCCCTGTTCAGGAGTCGCTTGAACTCCGGAGGCACCTGCCGAAGCCTTGCCACCGAATGTTCTGAAATGGCGGCTTGCGCTACCGATCGCTGTTCCCGTGAAAACATGAAACAGACGCTCTTGTCCTCACGCTGACGTAGCTCTATAGACAGAGAACCGCACCTTGATTCCTTGCTGCCCCTAGCCTTCACTAGGGCACGGTGCAGATCGTCAAGTTGCAAGCCATACTTCCTTGCGAGCAAAAGCAGGTAGACAAGATCTCGATCAGGGCTGCGCTTGCCCGCAAAGCTTCTCATGGCCACTGACATGTCGAGTCTCGCTCTTAACGTGGAGGGTTACTCATGAACGCATCTCTAGGATTATGAAGGCTCCGGAGGGCTGAGCCGTGGGCGTGCCTGAAATGCCGAGGCGGCCGCCCAAGCCTGCCGCGAGTTTCACGGTGAAATCTCGCTTGCCCGTCGTTTCTGGGCGTCAGCGTGTTGCGCGGGAGATTGTTCAGGTGAAGGCGTTCAATCTGATAGTTCGCCATCTCTTGTATCGTTCGAAAGTCCGCGGCTTGTTCTGGTGATACGATCGTCATGGCGGTTCCTGTCTTTCCTGCTCGTCCTGTTCTGCCGATCCTGTGGAAGTATGTGTACGGATCCTCGGGGACATCGTAGTTGATGATATGCGTGACTCCGTCGATGTCAAGTCCTCTCCCTGCTAGGTCAGTGGCGACCAAGACGCGGCTTCTGCCGTTTCGGAACGCCTCCATGGTGTGATCGCGCTGATTCTGAGAGAGCGAGCCGTTTATCGCGGTCGCGTTCTCGTTTCTCCTTCTCAGTGACTCTGCCAGCCAGAACGTAGTGCGTTTGGTTCGGCAGAACACCATCGCGCGTTCAACCTTCTTGTCCTGCAGTATGGAGAGAAGCGCGTCAAGTTTTCTCTCAGAATCGACTTGGTAGAAGTATTGGCTGATCTCTTTGACGTTGAGGTCCTCTGACTCGATTAGGACTTCGCGTGGATTCTTCATATGCCTATGGGCGAGTTTCAGTATTTCCTCGGGCATCGTTGCTGAGAATAGCGCCGTTTGACGCTTTCTCTTAATGTTTCCGAGAATGCGTTCGACATCGTCTATGAATCCCATGTCAAGCATCCGGTCGGCCTCGTCGAGAACAACGCACTGCACGTTGTCCAGCCGCAGCGTTCCGCGTTCAAGATGGTCGATGACGCGCCCCGGTGTGCCCACAATGATCTGCGGGCAATCCTCTAACGCGTCAATCTGAGCGTGAATCGACTGGCCTCCGTAGATCGCCAGTGCGCGCTTGCGAGTGAGTTTGCCGTAAGAGTTGATGTCCTCGGCTACCTGTACTGCAAGCTCGCGTGTCGGAACCAGCACCAATGCCTGAACGTTCAGGTCGCCTTCATCAACGATCTCCAGTAACGGCAGACCGAAGGCGGCGGTCTTTCCGGTGCCCGTGTGCGCTTGACCAATGACATCGCTCCCGCTCCACAGAAGCGGAATAACTGCCTCCTGGATGGGGAACGGTACGTTAAATCCGAGCGCTTTAATGGCGCTCATTATCTCTGGGCTCAAGCCCAGTTCTTCGAAACTACTCATCTTTTGTTTCTCCTAGGCCTTGGCGGCGATATCGCAGAGCTGTAAGGCCCGAAAACTCGTTCGTCGTTCTAGTGGGCTCTGCGCCGCTACTGGAACCAGAGTTCGGTCGTTTCGTCAGGCTTCCGCGATCGTACTGCTTCGGCTTTTGGTCATTTCAAGAAGAACTCAGAGTCTTGTGGATCTCCACGCGCCTGTGAGACTTCTCACGGGCACACACGCAAATCGGGTCTAAAAAGCTGGCGGTTTCCTGCTTGCTGGTCATGCTCGCCCACCAGAGGGCACACACATAACCTCACCACTATTCTGTCGGAATACTCGCCAGTTCTCGGTCGTAATCAGAACGAACGGTCAAAGCCGTCTTGTCTTGATCTCTTTCATCGATGTGAGGTGCGGGTCGTCGGTCACGCATGGGGCACCTATGAGTTTGCTTGTGCCAGCGATGAGTGAATCAGCCAGAGAAATTCCGTACTTCTGTCGCAGCTCCGCCGACAGAGCAGCCAACTCAGGGTCAACGTCAACGACTCTGAACGCTTTCTCTATGAAGTTGCGTCTTAGCTTTGCAGTTTCTCTCCCTTCCTTCCTGAGCGTCAGCAGGTAGATTTCATGGACGACTATCGACGAGATGTATCGGCCCTTGGTCTTTCTGATCTCCTCCGCTATGCTCCTCTTCACACCTGGATCCGCGTTGTAGAAGTGTTCTACGAAGAAACGCGTGTCGTATACTGCTCTAGGCATCTTCTTCCCTCAGCTTGTCCAGTAGCTGCTTCATTTCCGTCACCGTTGCCCTCTCCGCTCCGGAGCCGGCAAGATCGAGGAAAGACTTCCTCGGCCTCAGAAGTATCCCCTGGCCTGCGTCAATGACCTCAAGACGGCTTCCCTCCTCGATGTGATACTTGGCTCTTAGTTCCGCCGGGATTGTGGTCTGGCCCTTCCTCGTTACAACTACCTCGGTCATACACTCGTCACGTAGTACCAGAGCAGGGTAGTACACATAAACATACCTCGATTTTGAAACCATTCCTGGCCGCGAAGATGCGCCAAGTACCCGCACCTTCGACATCATTTTAAGCCGAGGATGTCCGCTTGTGAGTTGGGAAAGGTAATGGATCTGATTGAGGCGTTCAAGAAGGCCGCTGAGCTGCTCAAGTCCAACCTGATCCTGTTTCTCCCGCCTCTCATCCTCGCGTACCTGGTTCCTGCGGCGCTAGCGCTCGCCGGACTCTACATCTTTGCGCCCGTGCTAATTGCGGCGGCCAACAGTCCAGCTCCCCTCACGGTTTTCGGGCTAGGCCTCTTGATAGCGGGTCTTTGGATCGTCGTGCTTGCTCTCCTCGCATACGCGTACGTCCTGGCTGGATGGGCTGGAATGAACAAGCACGCCACCATGACTGGAGAGACGACGTTCAACGACTTCTGGTCCGGAACGAAAGCATACTTCGGAAGAATGCTCGGCGCAATCATCGTTCTCGCCGTGATCTACATTGTACTTTTCGTTCTCGGGGTCGCCGCGACGTTTGCTGTTTTCCTCCCGTTAGTGACGCGTTTCATTCCGCCGGGGATAGTTCCTGGCGGGTTCCCGCTGTTCCCGGGTGGTATGCCCGGGATTTCACAAATCGTTGCCGCCGTCGGCAACACCATAGGGGTCTGGCTCATTGTCCTCACAGTGGCTGGACTCGTGTTTCTGTTCACGGTCTTCTGGGTACAGTCAGCCGCACTCGACAATGTCGGGCCGCTCGGCGCGCTGAGTCGAAGCATCTCATTTGTCAAGAACAACTTCAAGACGACGCTCGGCATAGCCGCATTGTACACAATCGCGACAGCTTTCACAGGGCAGATCTTCCCCGGCGGCGGAGGAGGCGGCGGTGCCGGAGGTGGAAACGGCGCCTTCAGCTTCACCATGATCATTCCAGCGCCGCTCGAAGCGATCTTTCGCCTTCTCATCACGACATTCTTCATGCTCTACATGTTCGTGATCTACGCTGACAAGACCGGGAAAACGCTTGCCTCGAAGACCAGTCCGGAAACTGCTCGGAGAACGCGGAAGACGGCGCGGAGTGCACGCTGAGTGAGCGCGCTATTCTTCTGAGCTCCACGAGAGATGCCAGAAGTAGCCTGACAAGCTCCGCCAGACCGTGGGCTCTGGCAGCTCAAGCTGGAGTCGTTTTGTTAACAGGTAGACTTTAATCATTTGCGAAGTCTGAAATCTAGACTTTCCATGAAGAAGATTCCGCTTGAACTATCGAACCACTCATGTGTGGTTGAAACGCAAAGGCCGGTGGCAGGTGGTCGCTACTCAGCAGACTCGCATCCCATTTCCAAGGGGATTTTGACTCGAGAATTGACACGCAATCAGAACGATGCCGGCTCAGTTCGCCACGGCTGCCTTGAGCTGATCGAACAGCCGTAGCACTTCCGCCTTCATTTCCTCATCCATCCGAAACCCGACCGGGCCGCGGACGAGCGTGTTCTTGAAAATGCCTTGGTGAACCAGTAGGAACTTCTCGACTGCGAGGAATGCGTCGAGGTTCGTCTGCATCGAAACCATCACAGCGAGCGGACCGTGAATGCGCCGAGCACAGGCGTCGTCACCTTTCTCCAGCGCGTTCCAGAGGGCGACGAGCGCCCAGCAGACCTCCGCGCCCGGCATGGTGCCTGCGATCCCGCGATGGTAACTGTCCACCAGCGCGATTCCGCCGCTGCCCTCAAAGACAGCCGCTCGTCCTCCCGTGGTCTTGTGAAGCGCTGTAAGATTCGGGCCGATGGGCTGCGCCTCTGGTTTGAACATCACGCGGTCGGGATGGCGACTGAAAATTTCCGCCTGAACTTGAATCGGGATCGCGTTGCCGACATAACCGCTCGCGTCCTGAATGATCAGTGGCAATCTTGTCGTGTCAAGGATGGCCTCGTAGTACCCGACAAGCCCGGTCGAATCGTATCGCGTCAGGCTCGGAGGAATAGCCATCAACGCGTCCGCGCCTGCCGCCTCCGCCGCGAGCGCGTGTCGCTGTGCCTGCTGGACGCTTTCATCGCCTACGCTCGCGATGACCGGACCGCGCTGCTTGGTGAACTTCACGGCCGCTGCGATGATCGCATCGCGCTCGGCATCTGTCAACCGCAGTGTCTCGGTAACCATTGCGAGCGTAACACCGTGCGCGCTCTGCTGGAAAACCCAGTCGATCTCTTTGCGAAAAGTCTCGTAATCGATTGAGTAGTCATCGTGGTACGGCAGTTGGAGGACCGGCAGAACGCCTCTGATGTTCGTCATGGATTTCCTCGCCGTTATCGGAGGCTTCTGGATTCAGTCTCTCAGGGCAGGGAAGCTTTCGAGGCCCAATTGGGATTTGGGCGCATGGAGGCAACAGCAGCCCGTCACGGAGTAGGAGGACGATATACTTGGAACGGAGCCTAAGGAACGCGAATCACGTCGTCTCTTCCTTGGGCACCGCCTTCTTCTTCCTCGGTGGGCGTCTCTTTGCCGCCTGCAATTCCTCTTTCAGGCTCTCTATCTCGGCCTTAGCCTTCTCCAGATCTGTTGGTTCTACTTTCACTTCGGTTGGTGGTGGAGGCGGCGCTTTTCTGAACAGGCGCCCTGTCCTATACAGTCCGAAGACCAATACGGCCGCTGCGATTATGACGATTATGGCGCCGATGATCATCATCGGCTGAGAATCGTCGGCCTTCCATGTCGCTTCAAGGGTCATTGGCTGTTCTACCGCAAAAGTGAATGTTGGTGATTTGGACTCGACTCCTCGCGGGCTAACCCATGCAAGGAAAAGCCTCCTCCCGCCCAGCGTGCCCATCAATCCTTCGGCGGGGACCTCTTTCTCCACCGAGACGGTTGCTTCCCGACCTTTCACGTACCATCCGTCGAGGTTGTCCATGGTGGGGCTACCGAACTCGGAAGACACTCTGATTCTGAACCTAGTCTCTGTCCGGTATTCGGCTCGGATGAGATACGGTTGGTCTACCTTGAGCGTCAAGGTTCTACTGTCCGTCGGGGCGCCGTTAACTACCCAAGCCACAAAGACATCCTGTTCCTTGATGTCGTTCTCGTCCTTTGTTACCACGAACTGATCCGCGGAGAGGCTGATGTCCGTATCAACCTTCGACCATGTATTCGTATTCTGACCGTGCACATCAGCAACCACGACCTGATGTTCCACATGGTAGTCGAATACGTGTCCCTTCTCGCTCAGCTCTGTAGTGGTCCAGCACTGCTGCTCGTACGTGCACCAGGGTTCCCACCAGCAGACACCCCAAGGGTCACAATACCAATACGCATTGTAGCAGACCGGAACCATCTGACAGTTCTGTGTTGAGATTACATCCAAAGTCCAGACATTGTTTGGGTTCATGAATCTGCTGCAGATACTTCTGCCTTCATAAGTCGTGCACGACCCCTTGATCTCAGATTCAACTTCAAATGTGTGTGCCGAACTTTTGTCAACCTTGAAGCTCTTGGTGCCGCCTCCTGGTATCGTCCCCATTTGTTTCCCGTCCACGATCACGTTTGTAGACAATTGAGGAGACAATCCTTTGATCGTGACCGGGATAGAGATCGCGGCCGCAGCGACCTGCTGAGGCGCGTAGACCAAGACTAGTGAAAAAGTGACGAGAAAGCAGAAAACTAACGTTCTATGAGCACGGAAAGACATGATGAGAAACCAGTATGGTGGTCAGGTCCTCCAGACTTAAGGTTTCCCACCTAGCGGTCTAGGTGATGTGTCAGTCAACGAGTATTTCGCGACATTGGGCGAAGACGCATCAGACCTCTAAGAGAGCGAATTGGGCCCAAGCGAACAAACACTGCCTTGTGAGAGGATCGAGCGATCGTGACTGAAGTCTGAGGTCGGAGTTCCCGGTGGAGGCGTCCGTCAACGACGAGTGTGCCTTTCAATTTTGGAGCGACCAACTCCACCTTGATCCTATTGTCCATCGACACGATAAGAGGCGTCAGATGCTCGAGCGGGCAGATGAATGTCACCACAAACGCCTCAACCGAATTTTCTACCACCGGGCCGCCTGCGGATAGAGAGTAAGCGGTCGAACCGGTGGGCGTTGAGATGATGAGTCCGTCTCCTCGGAATTCTAGCAGCTGCGATTTGTCGATGGATATCATGAAGTGAAGCATCTTCGATGGCGTTCCTGATGTGATTACGACCTCGTTGAGGCCGTCAATGGGTCGCTCACCTTCGATAGTGGCCGAGAGCTTGACGCGCTCCTCTTTCTTGCATGTGCCTTTGACAAAGCTCTCAATGGCATGCATCGCGTTCTCGGAATCCACCTCCGTAAGGTAGCCGCGTCTACCCATGTTGACCGCAAGTATCGGGGTCTCAGGTCTTGGAATCGACATGCAGGTCTTTAGTACCGTGCCGTCTCCGCCCACAGTCACTATGAGGTCGGCGTCCATCTTTGAGAACGGGACACCGCCCGGCAGCTTCGCGGTCTGCGACAACTGCTCCTCGGGTAAGACCTTCAGGTCTTTCTTCGTCATCGCCTTGTAGAGCTTCAACGCAACCTTCAGCGCGTCGTCTTCGTCAAGCCTAGAAACAAGGCCGATCTTCATGACCAAGACTGGGCCGCTCGCGTGCTCTAGTGGTCTGGATGGGTTATATAGGATATGCAAATCGTTCTCGGCGTTCGTCTGGAAAGGCTGACGACACGCTGCTCCCGCAATTTGATGGCCAACATTTTCTCGGAAGCTTTTTAGCACGTGAACTGGCTAGTCAGCGTTCGTATCATCGGGGAACGAGAGTTGAGTAGACCAGTCGATGTCGGCTCGCTAAAGATCGGCCAATACATCCTCATCGACGACGAACCCTGCAGAATCGTGGAGTACGAGAAGAGCAAGCCCGGAATGTAGCGCGAACAACGCTACACGGCCAGCACGGCTCCGCGAAAGCAAGGATCGTCGCGATGGGCGTTCTCACAGGACAGAAACGCAACGTGATCAGCCCTGTCGATGGAAAGCTGGAAGTGCCGATGATTGAGAAGAAGACTGGGCAAGTAATCTCGATTCAGCCCGACCTGATTCAAATCATGGATATGCAGTCGTACGAGACATTTGAGACACCGCCGCCAGCTGAAGAGGATATCAAGTCCAAGCTGGCACCCGGCGTCGAAATCGAGTACTGGGACATGATGGGCAAGAAGAAGATAGTGAGGACCAAAGGTTAGCGCCCCACTAACCTGTTAGGGACTCACTACGCGAGGCCTAGACATGCCCCATGTTAAGCAGATGAAGCTCAAGCCAGGCATGAGGCTCAGCAAGATCTCAGACCAGATGCGAGCATCAGGCGTTCTGGGGCCTCGAAGATTCGCGGAAGCCGTTCAAATCCTCGCGACGATGTTCCGCGACAAACGATACACAAACATGATGGCGATCGCGGGACCGATGGTCCCGGGCGGACTACGTGAACTCGTAAGCGATCTTGTTTACGATCGACGAGTTCATGCACTGATCATGACGGGCGCCAACGTCACACACGACCTTGTGGAAGCTCTAGGGCACAAGCACGAGATCGGAACCGAAGCCTCCGACGATCGGAAACTGAAAAAACGCGGCCTCTACCGAATATACGACTTGTACATCTCTCAGCGCGCAATAGAAGCGGTTGAGAAATTCACCCAGAAAGCAGTGTCCAAGATCGATGAAGAGAAGAGACGCAACATAGCACCGTGGGAGCTACTCCGTGAGATCGGCAATCAACTACGTGATCGGGCATCGATTCTGCGGAACGCCTCACTGAGAAACGTCCCGGTCTTTTGTCCGGGCATACATGATTCGATGCTCGGAATTGACCTCTGGACCTTCGGTCAGCTCAAGACTCTCTACGTAAACCCGATGCGCGACTTCACGAAGATTGTCGAGCTGACATATGAGAGCAAAAAGATCGGACTTGTCATCCTGGGGGGCGGCATGCCGAAACATTTCACGCTCCTCGCCAACACTTTCCGAGGCGGATTAGACGCCGCAGTTCAGTTCACAATGGATAGACCGGAGCCCGGCGGACTGAGTGGAGCTCCGTTGGATGAGGCTGTCAGCTGGGGTAAGATCAAGCCTGGCAGTCGAACGGCGACGGTGATTGGGGACGCGGCGACGCTCTTTCCGATGGCTTGTATCGCCGCTCTGGAGAAAGCGGCCTAGACCAGTCGCGGTAGGCGAACCTCGAGAACTCCACGCTTGAACTTCGTTTTCATTCCCGACTCGAGCACAGGGACCGGCATGTGGATTCTGGCGTGGTAGGACTTGAACTGGCCTCCTCTGTGTCTCACGCCCATGTCGGCAAACGTTATTCGCCGCTTCGTATTCGCTGAAATCTCAACGGTATCGTCCGCTGGCACCTTGAGTGTTATCTCTTCCGGGTTCACGTACGGAAGATCCACCGTCAGGATCACCTCAATTGAGCCTACGGCGATGTTGTAAAGAGGCTCGATGGATTCCGCAGCCTCGTTCCAGCTGGACGCGAAGACACGTTCGAACATGAACTCCGCGCGTCTGAAGTACTCATCCATCGCCTCAAACAGATGCTTTCTTCTCTCATGCGACATCTATTGTCTCACCCGTACAGAGCAGGCACCTCATACTCCTGCGATTTGCCCATCTTGGCCATCTCCGCCTGTGTCCTCTTCATGACATCTCTGGCTCGGAGACGAATTTCCTCGCCTTTCTGAAGCAGATCCGAGACATCAACCTTCAACCCAAGCAACTTGTTCAATGAATTGAGCGCGGCCGCAGCTGCTTCCGGGTCGGGATAGTTGTAGTAGGATTGAGTGAGCAAAGTGATCGCTGGCAAGTTCATCTCCGCACATTTTCTCAGCATTAGCGCGTAGGCTCCTACGATGTAGCCTTCTCCCAAGACCTCAGCAGCGTCGCCAAGCTTCTTCTCAAGCGATTTCTCGGATAGTGCTGCGAAGACCTTCGGCACGTCTAGGTCCTGACGATTCTGTACAGCCATCCCGCCGAGTGAGATCACCATCTCTGCTTGGCATGAAGCCGCCCAGTTTACAATCGCGTCAGCCAAGACCCTTGTCAACGACGCGGGAATAGCCGTCTCCGCCACAATGACAACTAACGTCTCGTTTGCGAAGAGTCTGATCGGCGACTTGGGAACGCCGTCGTGTAGCACGATCATAGGTGGAAAAAGATCCGACTCGATAGAGCCGATCTCCTCCATCTTGAGTGAAGAGACTACATGCGACGCGGCCACTAGGCCAACCAGACCTACATCGGGTAGACCGTTGATGAGAGTGAACTTCTTCGGAATCCTTCCTCTCTCTACTATCTTCACGTCTTCAGGCAATCGTATTCGACCTGTAACAAACGCATTGGAAGGTGACCCGACCAGATAATGAATCTATCCATAAACTAAGGATTCGAGTCTACGAAATATCACAAACATGCGACGAAATCACAGTCTTGATGATGAAGAATCTATAAGTCAGGCAAGTTCAAGAGCAAACTGAATCCAGCATTCGCGGAGACGCTGCACTTGAGCGCCCTAGGAGACCTCAGCAAATCACTCGGAGAGGCCGTACGGAAACTCCTGAGGTTGCCGATCGTCGACGAGAAGGCGATCAAGGAGCTCGTGAAGGACCTTCAAAGAGCGCTACTCCAAGCCGACGTGAACGTCGAACTTGTGCTTCAGATCTCTCGCAACGTCGAGAAGAGAGCCATCGAGGAAAGGCTTCCGCCAGGTATCTCAAGAAGGGAGCATGTCATCAAGGTCCTCTATGAAGAGCTGACTAGGTTCCTCGGGGAAGAAGCGCCGAAGACAACCATACCGCCGGGAAAGACGTACGTGACAATGCTTGTCGGGATTCAGGGAACCGGCAAGACAACGGCTGCGGTGAAGCTCGCTCGATTCTATCAGAAGAGAGGGCTGCGCGTCGGCATCATCTGCGCCGACAACTTCAGACCAGGCGCATATGAACAGCTTACTCAGCTCGCGAGCAAGGTTACGATCCCCGTATACGGAAACCCAAGCACCCCATCACCCGAGAGGCTCGTTAAGGATGGTTTCGCTCACTTCGACAAGGAGAAACAGGACCTCATAATCATCGACACTGCGGGCAGGCACAAGAACGAAGCCGAACTGATGGATGAGATGAAGAGGCTCGCAAACTTGGCGAAGCCCGACGAGATCGTTCTTGCGATTGACGCGTCAATAGGACAAGCTGCCATGGGGCAGGCTAGGGCGTTCAATGAAGCGACGAACATTGGATCGATCTTGGTAACTAAGCTCGACGGCACCGCGAAAGGAGGCGGTGCCTTGTCAGCTGTGGCCGCCACTAAGGCCAAGATCAAGTTCATCAGTGTCGGCGAAGGCACAGACGATATTGAGCAATTCATTCCATCCAGCTTCGTCGGTCGTGTGTTGGGTATCGGGGACGTCGCATCACTGGTTGAGAAGGTTCGAGAGGCCGAGATCAAGATACCCGACAAGAAAGCCCGCGCCATTCTTGAAGGGCGCTTCAACCTGAAGGACATGTACGATCAGCTCGAAGCGGTTCGCAAGATGGGTCCGCTAAAGAAGGTCCTCGGAATGCTACCTGGAGCATACAATCTCCCGGATGACGCGATGGAGAACGCCGAGGAGAAGATGGACGCTTGGCGTGTCATGATTCAGTCGATGACGACTGAAGAGGTCGAGGAGCCGAAGATCATAGACTCTTCAAGGGCCCGACGGATTGCGCGCGGATCGGGAAGAACTGAGAAAGAAGTGAAGGAACTGGTCAATCAGTACACGATGATGAAGAAGATGATGAAGAGCCTGAAACGGCGCCCAGGCGCGTTGATGAAGCGTCTTCCGTTCCAGATGTAGCTCTCGAAAGTCTGGGATGCTTAAATAGCCCATTTAGAGTCTGCTAGCAGGATCACCCAGAATACACGCTCAGGAGCACGCATCCTTGGTAAGGCGTTCGAAAGGTTACAGATCAAAGACTAGGTCTCTCTTCCGAAAGAGGCCGAGAGAGAGAGGCAAGGTCGGCCTCAGTCGCCTTCTCAGAACCTACAACCCCGGCGACAAGGTCACGATAAGCATCGACTCGAGCGTGCACAAGGGCATGCCGCATCGCCGCTACCATGGCCGAATAGGTGTTGTCAAGGAGCGCCGAGGCCGAAGCTACGTCATCGAAGTCGCTGTGGGAAAACAGACCCGCACCTTGATAGCTAGACCTGAACACATACGGTAGCTGATCTGACCTTGCCGAGAAAAATGATCGACGCCAAGCCAATCACGACCGCTGAGGCGCGGAGATTTCTAGAAAAGGCGAGCGAAGACCAGCTGGGAGAATTCCAGCGAAGGACACGCGACTACACGGTCAAGTTCTCAAAGGTTACAGCTGCCAAGGCTGAGAAACTTGTGCGAGATCTCTGCGAGAAACATCAACTAGACCGAAAGGACGCGATACAATTGGCGAATTCTATGCCTTCTTCCATAGAAGAGATCAGGACGGCTCTCTCAGTCAAGGGTCGTGTATTCACCACCGATCAGCTCCAAAACATTCTCAAGACGTTGTCCGGCTACAAGACGACCTAGACATGTGAATTGTAACAGCAAGACACGCTTGTCTTTGCACAGACATTGTATGTGACTTAAGCGAACGGATTGTGCCTTCGCGCCACCCCCGAAAGACTTTTGACACCGGCGAGACGAGACAGGTTCAGGAAGAGCCGTCCATGTTCGCGCCCCGAAGCACCTTTCCACTGCTCCTGACGAATTCAGATCGCACACGAACGGCTCTGCTGAATTACTAGTTTCTGAAGGCGCAGGAAGCAAATCACCAAGTGATTCTTGATGGAATCAAGAGACCGCATTGAGAGATACGACACTTCAAGCACACGTCAAGCCAGAGAGGATACTCTTCGCCCGAGACTCTACGAGGAATACGCTTACGTGCTCGACTTCTTGAGCTACGGCAGGCCCTCATCTGAGAGACCTAGACGTATGGCAGCTCCCACTGTTCAGGTGATCGGGGAGACGTACTTCACTCTGCTCGAGGCTGAGCTTAAGCCCGGAGCTGCTGCGGTGCCGCACGAGCGAATCTATGTCGGTCGAGAGAGGCGCGAGAAGATCGAACGAGTAATGGGAAGGATCAGCCATCAGGAACTGACGGCCAGCGCGAAGGCTGAGTTACAACCGGTCCTTGAGGAACTCATAAGCAATCAAGAACTAAGATTCGTTGGTTTCTTCAACGTCTCACAGCCGGTCACACCGAGAATGCACGCACTCGAACTCTTGCCAGGAATCGGAAAGAAATCAATGTGGCAGATCGTCAACGCTCGAGAGAAGAAACCGTTCGAGAGTTTCAAAGACATCCAAGCAAGAACTAGCATTTCGGATCCGGTGAGAATACTGGCTAGAAGAATCGTGGACGAGCTCAGCGGCGAAGGAAAATACAGACTCTTCTCTCGAACGGCCTAGTGGAGATTGTGTCGAGAGCCGAGCTTCCTCTTCCGTCTGAGGATGCCGATCGACAAGCCCAACGCGATTCCCGCCAACAACGACTCGAATGGAAACCCTGGGACGCCGCCGCTAGTCCCAAATGAGACTGGAGAGCTCTTGATGCCCTGTGCGTCGGCTCTGACCATGAACATACCGCCGCCGGGAAGCCTCCAGGAATAGGTGAAGGTCCCGCCAGCCGCGCTCGTGATTCGGGCTATCCCTTGGTAGCTCGCACCCTGATCGACACTGTACTCCAGTGTCACGTTCACTGGTCCACCTGGTGGAGGATAGATGGATCCAGAGATGACCGCGGTCGGAGGATCAGTGGAGGGATCCAATCGAGCGTTGAGCGACACGGTCGTGTACGGCTGAAGAGGAGGATTGGTCCACGATCCCGCGTTTTGGTAGTACCATTGGACTGTCTGGTCAAACGTCAACGCGTAGGAACCGGCACCGATCTGAGTCATAACGTACTGCTGGCTTTGCGGTTCATACACCCAAAAGGTCCAGTACATGTTTGCCGACGGGTTCTGGCATACGTCATTTATGCATGTTACAAAAGCGCCGGGTAGCCCCGGGCCTACGAAGCCTGGGAAGTTTGTGAACTCTACCGCTGCAACCCGCATCGTCGCATTCAAAAGAAACTCGCCTGAAGGCACGACGGTGCCGTTGTGCCATTCAATTGTCCCTTGTCCATAGTTTATTCCTATATTGACGGTCACAGTTGTTTCCTGCTGAGCTATGGGAGCATGGACGACGCTCACATTGCTCGTACTTGCTACGAGAGCCGCTAAGACAAGAAGGCACAATGTTGCGATGATGTGCTTCATGCTTGCTCCTCCGGGAAAACTAGGTTAATTAACCTACACCCCTTATATGGCTTTTCAGCGGTCGCGAGAACGCAATTGAAGCCCAACGCCCGTGCACATGTCGCGAGGGACCTAACACTTATGGCGTCTCTGACGGGGCTGAACGTGGCCGCCAGAATCGCATTGGCAGGAGGGCCGCCAAACGTGAAGCCTGTGGCGTTTCTTGCGCTCACTGCAGGTGTCGTGGGAGGGCCGTTAACAGGATTCGTTGTAGGTGCTTTGTCGATGTTCATCAGCGATCTCTATTTCGGAGGCGGCTTCTGGACAATCATAAACGCCACATCAATGGGAATCATAGCATTACTTGCTGGGCTTCTCTGGAGCAAGCGACAGAAGATAGGAAGGGTGGAGCTTGTCGCAGGCGGCTTTCTCCTGACGGCCATCTATGATGTGGCTTCGTCAGTTATTCCGGCATGGATTTTCGGTTACAGCTGGTGGGTCGCAATACTGCTGCTCTATGTTCCGTTTCTCGTCGGCTTCGCTGTCATGTATCCTTTCGGCTTTGTACACGAAGTGACCACGGCGGTCTTGATGGCCACGATCGGCCCGACACTAATCGGACGAGTCAGAGTTCTCACAGGCCGGAACGAGAAAACCTAGAATGACCGGGATCCGAGGCGTGAAGTGTGTTTCTTACTTGTTGCGCGAACTAAGGAGGGAATCTCATGCCACTTAGTTACTCTGCGTATGACGGGAGACAGGTGCGCGTCACGGTTCCACGGCCTCGTGTAGATTATTCCGAGAG
>Ga0315314_1000538_pt1 | contig 40845 bp, 39 predicted proteins | sample TDP9_MG_FD_203631 | JGI IMG/M metagenome (GOLD analysis project Ga0315314, IMG submission 203631) | Freshwater sediment microbial communities from Lake Towuti, South Sulawesi, Indonesia - TDP9 | ecosystem: Environmental > Aquatic > Freshwater > Lake > Sediment | place: Indonesia: South Sulawesi... | reverse complement strand
CTGAACCTGTCATCACTGTTGCCTTGGAGCCTAAGCATTTGAAGGATTTGCCCAGACTCGTTGATGTTATGCAGCGTTTAGCTGTCGAAGACCCAAATCTTACGGCTACAATAAACAAGGAGACTGGCGAATATCTGCTAAGCGGGATGGGAGAACTCCACCTTGAAATTGCTTGCAAATTTCTAAAAGATTACGGTGGCGGAATAGAAGTTTTCACCTCGAAACCAATCGTTTTATATCATGAAGGCATCTCAGAGCAAGGCGTTTCTGTGATGTCAAAAAGTCCGAATAAACACAATCGATTCTGGGTTCAGGTAGAACCACTTGATAAAAAAGTTATAGAACTAATTGATAAAGGAGAAATTGCAGAGGATATTGGGCGAAAGCAGATAGGCACTATACTGCATAAAGAGGCTGGTTGGCCCATCGAAGAAGCGAGAAATGTTTGGGCAATTGAAGAAAACAAAAACATTTTTGTTGATGTGACAAAAGGGATTCAATATCTCGGTGAAGCAAGAGACATGATTATTTCAGGCTTTAGATGGGCATGCGCAAATGGACCGCTTTGTGAAGAACCCATGCGAGGCATAAAAGTAAAACTGGTAAATGCCTCCATGCATGAAGATCCTGCACATCGTGGACCTGCGCAGGTCATGCCATCTATAAGAAGGGCATTATTTGGTTCATTTCTCACAGCTAAGCCAGTTCTTTTGGAACCTATTTACAAAATTGGCGTATCTGTTCCTACGCACTGGGTTGGAGAAGTAAGCAACCTAATAATACGTAAGCGTGGAAGAATATTAGCGTCTGAGCAGAAAGGACCGCTGACTATGATTACGGGGTATATTCCAGTAGCTGAAACATTTGGTTTGTCAGCTGACATGAGGTCGGCAACGTCAGGTCATGCCTTTTGGCAAAGCACTTTTGATCACTGGGAAAAGTTGCCTGAAAATGTTGCACAGAATGTGATTAAGGAGATGCGTGAAAGGCGTGGATTGAAAGCAGAGATTCCGACAGCAAGTGAATTCATTGACGAATCTTAACGCCTGACACATTGAACTATTTTGCAAGTTATAATTTATTAGGTAAAAGTGCAAATATTATCTTTGAGGAATGAATGTGTCTCGTCAGAGAATTTTTCAGGTGTTCTCTGTCATTGAAGAAGTCATTAAGCGAAGACAAGAGTTCATTAAGAATCTAATAGAAGAAAGGCAACTCAAGACTTATTTCATCAATGCAAATGTGGCTGTTATAATTCTTTCTGCAGTTTATGGCGCAATTATGGGACTGTATGCTGGTGGTTTGCAGATTCTCTATGACGCTGTGAAAATTCCGATGCTTCTTTTGATTTCTCTTTATATAACTGCTCCAAGTTTTTACGTGTTAACTTCACTTCTTGGAGGTAAACGTTCTCTTTCTCAAGTGGTTGTGCTTCTGCTTTCTGGTCTTACAGTGATGTCAACAATTCTTCTTGCATTGGTTCCCGTAAACTTGTTCTTTGTCCTTACAACTGCGAACGCAACTTATTCAACCTATGCTTTTCTTGTTCTCCTAAACGTGTTAATTTTTGCTCTTGCAGGCTTCTTTGCGCTTGTGTATCTATTAAGAGGTTTTATGGCACTGTATCCCGGCGCCGAGTGGGCTCTATCCTTCCTAATCGGGGGTTTCATCTTCATATTTGTTGGAACGCAGTTGGCATGGGTTTTAAGACCTTACTTTCATTACTATGAAGCTTTTATACGCCCGCCTGAAAAGAATTTCTATGTAGCTATGATTGAGTTGATAATTAAGCTGTTTAGAGGCGGACGCTAGCAGAACCATTCGTCGAGTATTGGCTTAATGATTGCCTGCAGTAAGCTGAGCCGTCACATAGTGTAGTGTTATATTGTTTGAGCCCTTCTCTGCAAGAAGCAAAATGTAATCCATACTTTAACACGATTGGGCGCAACTTTTCCAGAATTTTCAGTCTTTTTTCTTCGTGTAAATACTTGTATCCCAAGACCCATTTGCCGTCGCCATAGATTCTATTTAGTCTTTCATAAACTTCTGGCCATGTCTGCCTTAGGGAAGAGAAGAAGCCTCTTACAGGTTTTACAGTTGCTATTGTGACTTGCCTCACTCCTACATCTGCCAGGGTGGAGACTAGTTTTTCAAAATCTTGCTCATTGTCATTAATTGTCGGTATTATAGGGTCGATTCTTGCTACAGCAGGTATGTCGTTTTCAGCAATTTTCTGCAAGGCTGAAATTCTGCGATTCGGAGAAGGTGCGTAGGGTTCAATAGTCTTTGCAACGTCTTCTGCTATTGTTGTTACCGTCATGGATACTACTGCCTTTGTCTCCTTGAAAACATCGATGTCTCTTAAGACAAGGTTTGACTTCGTAACTATGAGAAGAGGAAAACTATTTTTCGACAATACTTGAATGCATTTTCTAGTAATCTCATATTCTTTTTCTAGTGACTGATAAGGATCAGTGCAGTCACTTATCATTACTGGAAGCTTTAGTCTCGTGTTCTTAGCCATGTTTTCTACTTGGTCTAGCAGTTTTAAGCGTGGCTTTGGTGAACCGACAAATCTTGGAAACTTTGTAGCATAACAATAGATGCATTGATGGGCACATCTCCCGAGATAGGGGTTTAAATTGTATTTTGGGAGGCATGTGCAGAATCCTTTTCTAGTGGAGTTGAAGAGAGGCAAATTCATAATGTAAACCTACAACGTTTCATTCTTTAAAATGTATACGGTGCCTATTTTTTCTTTGTTTATATTGTGAGTATGTATATACACGCTTCTACATGGATATTGTTTCTCGATTCGCTATGTTTATTTACATAGCAAGACAAGAATATAGTTGCCCAAAAAAGGGGAGATAACATGGCTAAAAAACCATCAAGGGACGAAGCCCTCGAAGCCCTTGACTTCATCATAAACGTTCTTAAAGAGCATGAGAAGGATTTAGACCGCTTAATCAATGAACTGGGCAAGACCTCGGAGAAGTTTGGTGAAACCGGGGCATTATCAACTAAAATTGGGAGTGTTGAAGAACGGCTCTCTTCCCTTCAGACAGAAATATCAAACCTAATAGGCTTTATTTCTTCTTCACAACGTGAAAAAGTTGCTGAAAAGGTCGCTCTCTCTCATGGCACACCGTTGATTGTTAGATGCAAACAGTGGGATGAGTTTAAAGTCTTAGCCTCTGGCGCGGAAACGGTTTCTTTTCTATTCAAAGAAACAGAAAGAGCCTTTCAAGTTGATGCTTTGAAAGAAGGTAAGGTTTTGACATATAGTGGAGAGTTTCCACAAGATACAAAATTACTTAAAATCTGGTTGTCAAGAGAGTTAGGTATTGTCGAAGAGAAGATATTTGAAGGTGCATTAGGAATCGAGTAATCTTTTTCTCGCTTTCTGTCTGGGAAAGTTTTTATAGGGGGCTTTAATAAATATTATATCGTAAGTCGTAATACGATAGACTGTCTAATTGGGGTGGAGGTTGAGAGATCCATAAAAGGATGAGTGGGTGTGAAACACGTGGAAGGCGTTTTTTATTTTTAAAAGACGTCTCCTCCTTTCTCTTTGATGAGCACACTCAAACCGCGTGTTGAGACCAACAGACAATGAAACCCCAAAACAACAACACTTTTTCTACGACAGTGTATAGTAGGGCAGAGGATACTTTTATAGAAACTTGTGTGATTTCCTAGATTTGCACTTCATTTGAGCTCCTTTGCAGAAAGCCATTTCTGGATGAACTCCCTGCCGCTACCTGTCAATTGGTATAGTTTAGAAGAAGGAACCCCTGCCAAAATGACGCCGCTATTCTGTCCAGTATCTATCAGAAAACCATCTTTAAGGAGGTTCATCAAAAGAATATCGAACCCACCAGGTAGCCAAATCTGATTAGCATTTGGTTGTTCAGCGAAAATTCTTAAGACTCTTTGTTCGAGATCACCGTAACGACCATTGAGGAAAGAAAGATTTGCTTTGTATTGTTCCATAGCCTTGCGATCAATTTCTCCCTTGTCATATCGGGTATGGCAAGTAGGACAAAGAGCGATAAGGTTATCGAAAGTGTATTCTTTAGCCTGTTCCCAAGGAATGATATGAGCGATTTCCACAGGAGTTTGACGACAAGTGGGGATTGCACAACGATGTCCTGCCTCTAAAAGAATTTCTCTTTCTAATTGCCGGGGAATTGCTGGTCTGCTCATCACAATACCTACTTAGTTTCATTGGTCCAGAAGGCCTACACTCTTGTGTTTGACGATTAGGATAAAGATTTTGGCGGGCCCGAGGGGATTTGAACCCCTGTCCTCCGGCTCCGAAGGCTTACGCACTGCTTCTTATTAGTTGACAGTTCGGCGCCTTGATCCTGGCTGGGCAACGGGCCCTCTTTTTAGCTCAAGTAACTTTTCGGCAAAGATGCTTAAAGTATTTCCCAAAAAAGAAGGATTTCCTATATAATAATGCAGAGGAATTAGAGCAGTCTAAGTCTAAGAAGAGAGCTAATTTTTTGTTCTTCATCATCTTCACTGAGAATGCGCTGGTCTTGCTACTTCTTCGGATAATATTCTGTTAGTGCCTGTTGTTCCAACGCTTTCTTTTTCTTCAGTTTTTTCCATTCTTCTGCTTTGACGAATCCGCCTACTTGTTCTTTTATTTTTTTGGCAACTTTTGGTCCGATTAATGGTAAGCTTGTCAATTTTCCGATTGGTGCTGTTTTAAGAGCCTCCACCGTTCCCAGTCCAGAGTTGAATAGTATGCGTGCTCTTACTCTGCCGATTCCCTCCAGCCTTACCAATGGAAGCAATTCTGCCTTCACTCCTTTCTCAACTCTGTCCATCAGTTCCGCCAAGTTTTTGAGCATGTCTTTATAGCCAAATAAGGCGCCAATTTCATGTGACGCATATAGAAGCCATCTGGCAGTTGAAAGAAGCCTATACAAATCGCCTGGCTGCACTCTAAACTTCTCGATTATTCCATCTTCTGTTACCTCTTTTATCCAAGCATCCATAACCAGTGCAAGCTTAGCTTCGCCTAAGAATTCATCATAGTCAATTCTGTTTTCCCATTCGTCAGGTACTTGAATCATGAATTCATCACGATGCTCATCAACAAATAACGCAAGTTCATCGATTTCGTTTGAGTAGGGGCGAAGTTTCGGAAACATGTCAGGCATATGCGCTATCATGTGTAGAAAACTAATGTCAGTCAAATATGGTGCACGATTCAACATAGCATCTCGCATTATAACCGCAGAAACTGGGTCAATATACAATTCCGAAATTCGGCGACCAAACCTAGTAGCCAAAACATCGTTGCCACTAATTTCAATCATCTTCTCCTCATAAAGAAATTTTAGAATTCTTGCAATAACTCCTTTAATGGCCTTTGGGTCATATTGATACGCATAGAAGGTTTTGCCAAAAAAGTCATATATGCCCTGTTCTGTGTGGGCGAAATCTGCAGCAACAGTCGCCAGCACATGCCCTCTAAGAATTCTTTCAACCGCTAGTTTTGACCAAATTCTTTCAGGCTCAGCTAAGACATAGTTTTCCATTAAGTAGTCTCTCTCATCGTCGGTTTTTGCAATTAGTATGGCCTCTCCAATCTTGTCGTAACGTGGTCTTCCAGCTCGTCCAGCCATCTGCTTATACTCAAGCACAGTAATCGGATAATACCCGTATCCAGGTTCATATCGCCTATAATCTTGGACAACAACCATTCTTGCGGGAAGATTTACTCCAAAAGCTAAGGTCGGCGTAGCCGCCAAAACCTTGATTTTACCTTCTCTGAAAGCATCTTCGACAAGTTTTCTATGAGCCCCACCTAATCCGGCATGATGAAAAGCGGTTCCACATTGAACGAGCTGAGCTAAGGACTCACTTATTCTCGTTCTTTCGCCACTTGAGAGAATCTGTTCAGAAAGTCGTGTCAAAGAGCGTACCATTGGCTTTGATAGCAAGCCTTTAACGTTTGTTGCCGTTTTGGCTGCAAGACTAACTGCGTTTTTTCTTGTCCCAGCGAAAAGTAGAGCTTGTCCTCCAAAACGGATTATGTGCATCGCCAAGTTTATGGCTGAATTCTTTGTTGGCTTTTCTATTTTGAGGGCGCTTCCATCTTTAAATTGTATCTCGTCATGTAGTAGTACGCCTTCTTTTAGTACTACTGGTCTCCATTCTGTTGTGATGGAGCCAGCTTTTAGCCATTCAGCTGCTTCTTCTGCGTTTTTAACAGTAGCGCTTAAGGCTAGTAGTTGGGCATCTGGATTTACTTGCATTAGGCGTGCAAGAACTACTTCTAGCGTTGGTCCACGGTCAGCGTCATTAAGCAAATGCACCTCATCAGCGACTACGAGGGAAATTTCGTCTATCCAGCGTGCTCTATGGCGCAGTAGGGAATCAGCCTTCTCATTTGTGGTGACGATAATGTCGTATCTTTCTAGCCATGGGTCACTACTGTCATAGTCTCCTGTGCTTATGCCTACACTAACCCGTCTTCTACTATCCTTCTGAATACTTGCATACTTTTGGAATTCTTGATATTTTTCACTCGCAAGTGCACGTAGAGGCGTTAAATAAAGAGTTTTGCCGTCTTTTTCTAGAACATGTCTGAGGGCGCAGAGTTCAGCAATGAGAGTTTTACCAGAAGCTGTTGGACTTGCTAAAACGAGGTTTTTTCCATTTAGTGCTCCTGCCTTAACAGCTTCTTCCTGAGGAGGATAAAGCTCAGATATTCCAGATTTTATTATGACCTCTTTCACAGATTCTGGTATAGGCAATTCTTCAATTCTCAAATCTTGCGCCCTTTATTGTAGCTACGTCTTCTTGAGATAGCCAGTTTTCGGCGAATATATTGTTCCTTCTCTTAACAACTGCCCTAGCAGCTTTTCTGCTTCAGACCTGATCACATCACGTTCAGTTTCAAGCTTCTCTAAAAGCGCGGATTTTTCCACCATTCCAGTTTCCCTTTCCATTTCAACTATTGTGCCCAAAATGACTTGCAATTTGTCACGTGTGCTTTTTGGTTTGCCAGTCATGATTATGTCTATGTCTAATTTATGAGAGGAAATATCGATTCCCACTTCTTCCAATGACCTTTGCATTATCGCCACGGCTGCTTCTGCGTCTTCTGCAAGAATCTCCTTCCTAAATGCCATGCGGGCTCTTGCCTCAGCTATTCTAACCAGTGATTCTAGTTGTCGCGCAGTTATTGCAATGGGGGTTCCTTCGGTTTCGCTTGCTGACCGCATTGCTAGGTAGAAGTCTTTGAGGCGCTGTAATGCTTCATCAGTTAGCACGGGTTTTATGTTTCTTGCATAACTTATGTACTTACGAAGCAGACCAGCTGGTATAGGCGCCTCAGTAGGAGCCACGCCTCTTCTGTGCAAATCAAGTATATGCTCTGACATTTTAGTGTCTAATTCCTTTTCAGGAACATCCTTCAGCACGAAGATGAGGTCGAATCTTGACAAAATCGTAACTGGAAGCGCAATGTTGTTTGCCACTGTTTCAAAAGGATTATATCTCCCTAGTGCTGGGTTTGCCGCTGCCAAAACAGCTGTTCTTGCGTTTAGGGTTGCTACAATTCCGCCTTTCGCCACGGAGACAGTGTGTTGTTCCATTGCCTCGTGTATGGCTACTCTGTCTTCTGGACGCATCTTGTCGATTTCGTCTATGCAAGCAACTCCTTTATCTGCAAGAACAAGTGCACCTGCTTCTAAGGTCATTCCGCCTTCACGTTCCCTGAGCACAGCCGCTGTTAAGCCTGCGGCTGTTGTCCCTCTGCCAGAAGTGTATAAGCCTCGTGGAGCGATTCTTGACACATACTGTAGCAGTTGTGACTTTGCCGTTCCAGGGTCTCCTACTAATAAAACGTTCATGTCACCTCTTATGGATATGTCTGGAAGTGTTTTGGCGACTCCGCCGAAGAGAAGATACATTATTGCTTCTTTAACATGTTCATAGCCGTAGATGGAAGGTGCAATTGACCGCATTATGTTTCTATGAACCCATGGATCTTTCGCGAGTTCCAGTATCTTTTTCTCTTCTTCTGGTGAAATCAAAACTAATTCCGGTTCTTTACTGACAACGTCAATGTATGTGGCGTCTACGCTTAATCTGAATATTCTTAGTTTTCCGCCTTTCGGAAGAGTAGAAACAGTTGCCCGGACGATTCCAACTATGGAAACATGGTCGCCTGGTCTTGCAATATCTACCATGTCTCTTCCAACAATGTCAATATTAATCCATCTTGGAAGCTGTCCCGGCGGCAAATCTTCTGGGCGTTCTTGAATGCGCATCTGTTGCGAGTCTATGAATTCCGATTGCTCTTGGACAAGTTCAAAGGCTCCTGTCCTGCTGCATGTAGGGTCACTGCATTTGAATGGAGCCCTAATGAATTGTCCTGTTTGATTGACATATGTGATTGTTCCGCATCTTCTGCACTTGAATCCCGCCCGCGTAATCATTGGGCTGGCAGGCGTAGCCCGTACTATGATTCCTTCTAGCATGATGAGTTCTCCGATGTGTTCTGATCCTATGTATCGCATCTGGGTTGTTATTGGCAAGCTTCGCAGCCTAACATTGACTCCCTTTTCCTCAATTTTTCCTGCGTATTCTGGGTCTTCAATTTGCAGCTGAGCCAATGCAGCATTGTTAGCTTGCTTCAGATACTCGTCTGGCAGTTCCTGGATGCTTTGTGCAAGTGCTGAGTCAAAGGCTAATAGGTCATCAAAGTCTACAATTAGTGAGGTCTTGCCTGTGACTGCCATTTGGGAGATTCTTTCTCGGTTTTTTTCTGATTTCAGAAAGTCTTGGAATCTTTCTTGTGGACCGCTGACTACGATTTCTTCTTCAGTCATTGTTCCGTTCCTCCTTCTTTTGGCTTCAAGATTTCGGTTCTCCAACTACCAATAATAGAATGTAAGCGTTCGTAGACGACGCGCTCCTCCTTTGTCAAATTGTTAAGAACCTGATTCGTTTGATCAGGCGCCGAGGAAAGTGAAACTATTTTCTTTAGCCTACAATTAATTATATCGTGAGAAAGACGCGTGACTTTTTCATACTCTTTCATTTTTTCAGGTTTCTTTATGCAGTCTTTCTTTAAGTTGGCTAAATAACGTCGCAGTTTGGGGTAGAAGTCTTCTATTAGAGGAGCGATTTGGTTTGGTGGCTGAACGCTTTCTTTCCAGTGGAGTTTGTAAAGTTTAACAGCATCTAGCTGGCTTTCTTCGTGAAAGCGGGCAATACCAGCTTTTTCTAATTCTTCGGCTATCCAATACTTAACTTCATACTCTTTTCCCTCTTCAAAAGGTCCGACTTTTAAGCCTACTAACTCGATTTCGGGGCAATTTCTGTTAATGACAACTTTAACTGGAGTGTTCTCGAATATGAAATCTGAATCTTCTATCGATGCCGAAGGCTTTGTCAAATCTTTTAACTCCTCCTTTCTGCAGAACGCCCCTCTGCCTCTAAGAGAATGCGATTTTCAAGTATAAAAATTATAGTCAAAGCCTCTTTTTTTGGGAAAATATTTAAAAGTGTAGAAATGTTATCCCCTCTTCAAGGGTTTACATTTGTAAAGGTGAGAGAGAAAAATGAGCGAACGTGTTCACAAAAATTCTGCCTACCTAAACGCCAAATCAACATGCGGAACACAAACGAGAGTGAAAGACGTAAGTCCACTGAGCGGCATGTGCCCCCTCTGCATTAGAAACTGCCCTTTCCTATGCGAAGTCGGCTTATCCACATTCAGAGGAAGAGAGGCTCTATACCCAGAACCAGTAGAATTTGGCACAAGCACTGCCAGCGCCCTCAAAGACCTCCGCCTAGACTGGTCAGACTTCCAAATTCAAGCATCCCTATTCGAAGCCCATGGAATCAAACCAGACTCAGACGTGGCTTTATTTGAAAACGTAAACGTAGAAAGCAAGGTTGCAGACATACCGTTGAAAGTGCCAATTGCCACAGGAGCCTTCGGTTCAACAGAAGTAGCTAGACTAAACTGGGATGGCCTAGCAATTGGTGCAGCACTATCAGGTGCAATTGTAACAATCGGAGAAAACGTTTGCGGAATGGACGAAGAATCAAAAATAACAAACGGCAAAGTAACCTATTCAAAAGAATTAAAACGCAGAATCGACGCCTTCAGAAAGTTTTGGGACGGAAAATACGGTGAGGTAGTTGTCCAAACAAACGTTGAAGACCAAAGGCTTGGGGTAGAAGTTTACGCTATATCAAAACTAGAAGCCAATGTAATCGAGAGAAAGTGGGGTCAGGGAGCCAAAGCCATAGGCGGCGAAGTAAGAATAAGAAACTTGGAAAAGGCAATTATGCTGAAAAAAAGAGGTTATATAGTTATTCCAGACCCAGAAGACCCAACAGTTCAAGAGGCTTTCAAAGAAGGCGTGTTCAAATCATTCGAACGCCACAGCAGAGTCGGCATACCCACTGAAAGAGGCTTCCTAGAAGACATAGAATGGCTAAGAAAACAAGGCGCAAAACATATAATCCTGAAAACAGGCGCTTACAGACCCTCTGCAGTTGCTTCCACAATGAAGTTAGCATCAGAAGCCAAAATTGAAGCAGTAACCTTCGACGGCGCAGGCGGCGGAACAGGAATGAGCCCAGTCCCAATGATGGATGAAATGAGCACACCAACAGTTTTCTTGGAAGCTCAAGTCTTGAAATGCTGCGAAATCCTAAGAAAGAAAGGCAGATTCGTCCCAGACATTCTCATGGCAGGAGGCTTCATCAAAGAATCGCAGATGTTTAAAGCGATTGCAATGAGCAACTTCGGCAAAGGACCATACGTAAAAGGAGTCTTAATGGCAAGATCACCTCTACTTTCAGTTATGAAGTCATCTTACTTCACAGAACTAGCTAAAAGTGGTAAGTTGCCAAAAACATTCGCAGAAAGATATGGCGAAACACCAGAAAAATTCTTCGTGACAGCGCCAAAGATAAAAGAAAAGTACGGTGAAAGGTTCAAGGAAATTCCTTGGGAAGCAGTAGGATTGTACACCTATTTGACTGAGAGAATTAAAGTTGGTCTAATGCAGTTGATGGCTGGGGCAAGAAAATGGAAACTTGACCTAATCGACAGAAATGACTTAGTCTCCTTAACAGAAAGAGCAGCAAAAGTAACAGGAATACCGCTTGCAGAAGAAGCAGAAGCAGACGCCATAGAAAGAATACTAAGCTAAACTTCCCCCTTTTTTCGTAATTAGTTTTCATTGTAATCTATCTTATCTTTAAGAAAGGGCTATTATCAGTCGTCATTCATATAAATAAAAGCACTGCGTTTCTATAAGCAATTAGCAGTGATTATTATGAGCGCATCTATGGAAGATTTAATGGCTAAGGGCGTCGAACATGCATTAACTCTTGGATCATACTTCGCAGAAGCCAAAGGTGAGGACACAATTCAGCGCACCTTAGAGGTAATAAATGGAGAAGTCCGGACAGTTTCAGAAAACCGCAATTTAGGCATCGGCATCAGAGTATTTCACAAGAAAGGAAACGGCTTCTCTTTCTCAAACGTGCTGGACATGGAAAACATTCGCCAAGCAGCAGAAACCGCTTTCAAAATCGCAAGAATCTCTTCCAAGAAATCCTTAATTAAACTTAATTTGAAAGAAATCAAACCCACCGTAGAGAAGAAAGTAACGAATGTGAAAGAGCATCCGAAAGATGTTGTATTAGACGAAAAGAAAGACCTTTGCTTAAGAGAATGTAAGACATCTTCGGCATATAGTAAGCAAATAGCCAACGTAACCGCCAGATTCGCAGAATATTACGGCTCTATTTACTTTCTTAACAGTGAGGGAACAAAGGTTTCCTATGAACCCTTGCTTGTCGGCCTTGCGGTAAGTTGCATTGCCAAGAAGGGAAGTACAATCGTAGATGCTAGAGATGTATACGGCGGAAGCTATGGGCTAGAAGTACACAGACAAGAAGAACACACGCCTGAGACACTTGGCGAAAACGCAGCAAAATGGGCTGTTGAAAAGTTAAAGGCAAAGCCTGCACCCGCAGGGAAATTTCCCGCTTTAATAGACCCTCAACTTGTTGGAGTTCTCGCTCACGAGTCTTTTGGGCATATGTCTGAAGCCGACAATGTGGTAATTGGTGTCTCTCCCTTAACTGGAAGAATAGGCGAAAAACTCGGAACCGACAATGTTACGATAATTGACGAAGGTTTACCTAAAGAGGGTGGCTACCAAATCTTCTTTGACGATGAAGGAGTTCCTTGCCAGCGAGTTGAAATACTGAAAAATGGTGTCCTAACCAATTATCTTCAGAGCAGAATAACTGCACGTAGGCTTAAGATGGAGCCAACTGGAAACGCAAGAAGCCAAGACTATTCCTATGACCCAATTATCAGAATGCGAAACACCTACTTTGAAAAAGGAGAATGGAAAAAAGAAGAAGCCCTGCAAGAGCTTAAACAAGGAATCTACGCCATAGACACCGCTGGAGGTCAAGCTGACGACACAGGAAACTTTCTCTTCAAAGCTGTTAGAGGCTACTGGATAGAGAACAGAGAAATCAAATATCCGCTTCTCGATGTTGCCTTGACAGGAAACATTCTCGAATTTTTGAAGAATGTTGATGCCGTCTGCGATGACTTAAAGATATTTTCTAGCCCTTTCGGTGGGTGTGGAAAATGGGAACAAAGCGCTTTTGTAGGCGATGGTGGACCACACATAAGAGTAAAAGAGGTTCTTTTTGGAGGAACAGCCAAATGATTGACAAATTATTGGATATTGGAAACAAAATAGTCAAACATGCAGAAAAACTTGGAGCAGATGAGTCAGAAGCATACCTTTACGTTGAAAATCTTACACTTGTAAAATACATTGGAGGCATAGTTGCAACAAGAGGAGGCACATTCAAAGGAGTTAAAGCATCATTCTTTCGCTTGCTGGAGCCCTGGATAAAACGCAAGGGCATAACATTCATGAAAACAGGAACAAAAGCAGGAGTCGGCATAAGAACAGTAGTCAATAATTCTGTTGGATTTGCAAGCGTTTCAAGCATAGAGGAAAAAAATGCGTTAAAAGCTGTGCAAGAGGCAATTCGCACAGCAAAAATTAGACCACCAGACCCAAACTGGAAGTCTTTGCCAGACCCTAAGCAACCAACCGCCAAAAGTGGAATCTTTGATCAAAAAGTTGCAGATGCAGACCCCTCAAAAGCTTTGTCGATATCTGCTGAATGTTGCATTTCTGCGGCAGATTTTGACAAAAGAATATCGCAAGCTATGGGTGGAGTTTTGATTGCAGTAGTCTATGAAGGGATAGTAAATTCAAGAGGCATCGAAGTTGGTGACAAAGGAACCGCTTCTGCAGGTTTCTGTTTTACCAAAGCAAAAGTTGGAAGCGAAGAAGTTTCCAGTGGTGATTCATTATTTTCAAGACGGTTTGTTGAAGATTTAAGCGAAATTGGAAGAAGTGCTTCGAGGAGAACCATAGAGTGCTTAGGGGGCAAACCCTTAGAAGAGAAGTTAACAGGTCCAGTAGTGTTTGAAAACATAACTTTCAGCGAATTATTTGAGCTTATGCTCGGTAGTAGTGTATCAGCCATTAATGTGCAAGAAGAACGCTCAAGATATAAGGGGAAAATCGGCGAGCTAGTAGCCAACGAACACATCACAATTGTTGACGATGGAACCTTGCCTGAAGGCTTCAACACAACATTAGCCGATGATGAAGGTGTTCCAAGACAAAGAACACATGTGGTTGAGAAGGGTGTTCTGAAAAGTTTCTTATACGACAGTTATTCCGCTAAACGGGAAGGACGCGAAAGCACCGGAAACGCCAACAGAAGAGCATTGTTTGGACCTGCACCTTTTGCTGTTCAGCCAAGAGTAGGCATATCAAACTTAGTCCTCGAACCTCGAGAAGGCAGTCTACAAGACCTTATAGCAGAGGTTCAAGATGGGATATTAGTGAGAGGGTCAATGATGGGCGTAATACACTCCAACCTTGTGACTGGCGACTTCTCAGTAACTGCAACAAACGCCTTTAGAATCAAAAATGGTCAAATAGCCTATCCCTTAAAGCCTTGCAGTATCGGCGGAAACTTCCACGACTCTTTAAAATCCGTTATCGGAATTGGTAACGACCAAAAATGTTGCGGATTTACAGGAAATGTAATTTGTCCATCAATAGTTGTGGAGAATCTAACGGTTTCTGCCTAGATTTAGAGTCGAAAGCAAACACATTTATGACAAACTCAGTTTCTAAGATAGCATTACGGAGGCAAATAGTTGAGTTACGAAATGTGGGTTGAAAAATATCGCCCCCAATCTCTCGGTGAAATGGTGAACCAAAAAGAAATTGTGGAACGCCTAAAAAGTTTTGTTCAAGCACATAATATTCCGCATTGTATTTTTGCTGGTCCACCTGGAACTGGAAAAACAACTGCTGCCCTCTGTTTAGCGCATGATTTCTATGGGGATGGGTGGCGAGAGCATCTTATGGAATTAAACGCAAGTGATGAACGTGGCATAAATGTTGTGAGAGAAACTGTGAAAACTTTTGCGCGAATCAAGTCAATCGGTGAAATCCCGTTTAAAATTATGATTCTAGACGAAGCAGACAACATGACAGGAGATGCACAGCAGGCTTTAAGACGAACTATGGAACGCTTCACAGAGACATGCCGTTTCATTCTCATCGCCAACTACAGTGGAAAAATTATTGAGCCAATTCAATCCAGATGCGCACCTTTCAGATTCACTTATTTGAGAAGAGAAGACCAGGACGCTTACCTAAGGCGCATCATTCAGAAGGAGCATGTCAAAATATCAGACGAAGGATTAAACGCCATTTTTGAGGTTTGCGGCGGAGACTTGAGAAGAGCAGTTAACACATTGCAAGCCGCATCTTCTTTGGACAAACCCATAGACAGCGAAACCGTATATTCAGTAATCGGAAGAGCGAATCCAATTGATGTCCGCAATATGATTACCTTAGCCATGAAAGGCGATTTCATCGGTGCCAGAGAAAAACTTAGAGAAATGATTCTAAAGTATGGAGTGGCAGGAAGCGACATCATAAGACAGATTCACTTGGAAATCTTCCGCTCTGGATTGCCTGAAAAATGGAAGGTCAAGCTGGCGGATGCTATTGGTGAAATAGATTTCAGACTGGTTCAAGGCTCTGATGATGAAGTGCAATTAAGCGCTTTACTGGCACGTTTAGTTGAAGCTGGCTCTGAAATACAGAAGGGCGGTTAACCAAACGTGTACGACGCTTGGACAGTGAAACACAAGCCTAAGACTTTGGCAGAAGTGGTCGGAAATGCGGAGCCAATAGAGAAACTTGTTGAATGGATTAAATCTTGGAATAAAGGCATACCAAAGAAGCGAGCCGTTTTCCTTTATGGTCCGCCTGGCATAGGCAAAACCGCAACGGTTGAAGCGATAGCTCATAATTTAGGCATGGAATTAGTGGAAAAGAATGCAAGTGACTACAGAACTGCTGAGGCGGTTGAACGTTTTGCAGGTTTAGCCTCTCAGTATGGAACCTTGTTTGGTGGACGCCGCCTAATCCTTTTAGACGAATTAGATGGCATAACCGGCACAGCGGATAAAGGTGGAGTAGCAACCATTACGGAGATTGTGAAAAAGGCGCAATGCCCAATTGTACTTATCGCTAATGATATTTATGACCCACGATTTGCCACACTTCGAACTCATTGTCTTCTCATTGAGTATAAGAAGCCAACTGTGCTACAAGTGGTTAAGCGCTTGAAGGAAGTTGGTAAACGTGAAGGCATTGAAACTGACGAAGAAGTGTTAAAGTTTGTTGCTGAAAGGTCTGGACGTGATGTGAGGTCGGCTTTGAATGATTTGCAGGCTTTGGCACAGGGCAAGAAAAGGTTGACCTATGATGATGTTTCTTGGTTTGCTGAACGCGACCGAAAAGAAGTCATATTCAATGTTTTGAGAACCATCTTTTACTCGAAAGATTGCTTAGAAGCGAAGAGGGCTGTTGACTCTGCAGATGTTGACCCAGACATGCTTTTTCAATGGATTTACGAGAATGCGCCGCATCAGTTAAATGATTCGCATGACTTGGCAAAAGCGATGGATTCACTGTCTTTAGCAGACGTGTACAGAGGAAGACTTCAAAAAAGCCAAGATTGGAGTTTACTGCGCTACTTCTTGGATTTCATGACTGCTGGCGTGGCAATGGCGAGAGAACGCTCCAAGCCAAGCGGCTGGGTTCCATACAAATTCCCAGAAAGAATACGACTACTGTCAATGTCAAAGGGTGAACGCGAAATGAAGTCGCAGATAGGCATGAAAATTCGCAAGAAATGCCATGTCTCGTCAGTCACAGCAGTGAAAGAAATTCTCCCGTACTTAAGAATAATTTTTGAAAATAACAGAGGGATGGCTGAAGGTTTAGCAAAATGGTTAGATTTGGACGCAGGCATGATTGAATATTTGACTGGAAAGAAAAAGGCTGAAGTAGCGGCTGGAGAGTCTTAGTAGAACGTTTATTATTTAGGCTTCAATTCCTAACCTACTATGCTCGTACTCGACTTTATCGTCACGGTTGTCCTCATTAGTGTTTCTGGAGCACTGGCGCCAGGCCCATTAACTTTCACTGTCATTTCCCATGGGATGAAGTCTGGAGCAAGAGGCGGATTAGCCTTTTCGATTGGGCACACTTTGTTTGAGCTTCCACTTGTCCTTTTCTTGGCGTTTATTTTGAATTTTGTGTCAAAGGGGTTGGAGATGAATCCAACCATAAGGCTTTCTATAGGAATCGTTGGAGGATTAACCATCATAGCTTTCGGTGCCATGCAAATCTACGAATCTAGCAAGTCAAAAACTGGCAACTATCAAAGAGAAGCAAAATCGAAGTTGCAGAAAGTTAGACATCCGCTAGTTTTAGGCTTGGTTCTTACTGGTTTAAACCCGTTCTTCATCCTCTGGTGGCTTGCAGCATCGCGAGAACTGATTGGAGGAGCTTTAGCAATTGCTTCTTTTGCAGGCGTTTTAATTATGTATGTCGCTCATGTGTGGATGGATTATGTGTTTTTGACTGGGATAGCATATTTGGCCAAAAAAGGCGTGAATATTATTGGCAGCAAGGGATACAGGATACTTGTCGCAGCGTTTGGAGCAGTTCTGATCTTTTTTGGCGCCAATTTTATTATATCAGTTCTTATAACCTAGCGGTGTTCAAACTTTTGAACGAGGTGTTCAAAAACATTGCATTATATCGCACGATAGCCTAAAATATTTTTGTCAATAAGGTGAAAAATGAAATGACGAATGGAGCCAAAAAGATTGGTCTATACGCTGGCATTGGCATCTTAGCGGCGGTTCTAATAATTTCTGGCGTAGGCTTTTCTGGCTTAAAATTTCCAAGTTTAAGGTTTCCAGATTTCTTCCATCCTTCACCCACCATGGGCACTCTTATCATAAAAGTAAGTGACAAGCCTGTAAATTTGACAGAGCTTTGGCTTACAATAGATCGAGTTTCAGCTCACAGACAAGGAGAAGGCAACGAAACATGGATAGACTTGACCTTTGTTAACAATGTATCTAACGTCACCTTTGATTTGCTAAAACTCCAAAATGTAACTATGGACTTGTCCATAACTGAAATTCCGCCAGGAAATTATACACAAATTAGAATGCATGTCGTAGCGGCCAATGCAACCGAAGCCGCCAGCGACTCTTATGATTTAACTATGCCTGGAAATGGAGAACTCAAAATCGTTAATTTACACATTACAATAGAAGCAGGCCAAGAAACGACACTATTAATTGACATAGTGCCTAACCACATACACATAAGTCATAGCCATATATTTTCGCCAACACTGAAAGCCAGAATCATAAGCCCTCCCTAAACTCCCTACCTTTTTTCTACTCTAAGAGTCTTGAAGGCTATTTACGGTCTTTGTCGCCATGCCCTAACTGCTTCAAACCACAAAATCACAGTAGCCAAAACGCCAAAGATTAGAGCAAAGAGACTATAGAAGTCAACCCGCTTAAACTGTGTCAAATAGAAAAAAAGAAGGGTCGTAAACATGGTTGCGTATAGAACGTAGCGTGGAAGAATGATTGTTCCAAAGCGCACGAATTGTTTTAAGACGCCTACATTGACAACCTTGGCTAAATGGTATTCATCACGAATTTTTTCAACTAAGCCTAATTCTGTTAACTTCTCTAGATGATAGACAGCTAATGCTGGGCTGGAGAACCCTAAGGCTCTTTGAGTTTCTCTGACTCCAATTGTACCGCTTGGAGATCTTAATAGATGCCAGTAAACCCTTAGAGTGTTGCCTCTTAATTCGATTGCAACACGTTCTTCATCTATCTTTGAATTTTCCAACAGCCTTTACCTAAGCACCTATTGAAGAGTAATGTTGTTCAAAAACTGTGTGGATCTGAAGTATGAATTTTTTATACGGCTTTAGTGGATTTTGCTTCCCACTTCAACGTCTTTCTCAGGCTGTATCAAGATGACATTGCCCTTTCTATCTTCAGCCGCGTAAATCATGCATTGGGATTCTATGCCCATAAACTTCTTTCTTTCAAGATTAAGCAGGAAAGCATAGTTTTTGCCTACAAGTTGTTCAGGCTTATACCATTGAAGCAAGCCAGCAACAGCTTGCCTTTTTTCAGAGCCGAAATCAACAATCATCTTGATTAAATTTCTTGAGCCTGCGACTGCTTCTGCTTGCAAGACTTTGCCAACACGCATATCTAAATTCTGAAACTCCTGAAACGAAATTTCAACCATGAGACCACCAAATAAAATCATACGCACACGAGAATCGCTATTAAGCTTTGCGGGTTAAGCGGGTTTATAGTAGGGTTCTCTTTTTTGGCATGCTTCTTTGAATAGTTGCGTTATTTTTTTGTCGTCTTCTCCTTTACGTATTGGCGTTAGTACGTCTACCAGATTTGTTTTTTTCATTAGGCATGGTTTCAGTTTTCCGTCGCTCGTCACTCTTAAACGTGTGCATCTTGCACAAAACTCTGTATTCTCTATTGGATGTATCACTTCCACTTTCATGTTTGGCAGATGATATATGCGCCTATTCTGCATATCGCTCCGAGTCTCTATTTTGTCTGCTTTCTTTTTTAATTCAACTTCTTCTTTATCAAGCGCACAATGATATTGTTCATAATATGCGCAGCTAACGTTCACAGGCTCTAACTCAATCAACTGCAAAATAGCGCCATTTTCACTTGCAAAATTCATCATTTCAAGAACGTCTTTTTCGTTTATGCCTTTCAAAATTAGCATGTTCAATTTGACTGGGTTAAGTCCAGCATTAACTGCAGCCTCAATTCCATTTAAAACGTCTTGTAAGTTGCCGCCAGTTAGCTTATGATAAGTTTCGCTGTTTAACGTTGGAATGTTCACGTTTATACGCATCAAACCATTATGACGCAACCCTTCTGCATATCTAGACAGCAAAGTTCCATTGGTAGTCATGGATAAGTCGTTTAAGCCATTTAGCCCAGCGATGCCTTTCACAATGTCTAAAATGTCTGGTCTAAGTAAAGGTTCGCCGCCTGTGATTTTTACTCTTCTCATGCCAAGACTGACAGCAACCCTTACGATGCGAACTATTTCTTCATGGGTCATTTCAGCTACAGAATTGCCTATACCTTTTTCTTCGCCTTCTCTGTGGCAGTATGGGCAGTGCAGATTGCATCTTTGGGTGACTGAAACTCTTAGGTTGAGCAGTGGACGCCCAAAGCTATCTTTGATCATTGTTCTAAGCCTTTTCACGTGCATGTTTCACGATGTGACCTGCTTCGGATAATATAAGTTTTTCAACACAAAGCTTCACAGCTTGAGGCGAACCAGGTAAACAGAAAACCGCTTTCCCGTCAGCTACGCCTGCTATTGCGCGACTAAGGAGGGCAGCGGAACCAATTTCTTCAAAACTCAATTTGCGGAATAATTCGCCGAAACCTGGCAGAGTCTTTTTCAGCAGTGGCATAACTGTCTCAATCGTAACGTCAGACGGTGCAATTCCTGTTCCTCCACAAGTAATAATAGAGTCAACTTCGCTTAAGGCTAAGGCTTCGCTTATTTTCTGTCCAATTAAGCCTCTATCATCTGGAATTAATACTTTATAGACTATTTTATGCCCGGCTTTCTCAAGCAATTCTGCAATTAAGTCGCCAGAAGGGTCATCTACATGCTTCATCAACTTTAGTGCCTCAAAACGTGAAGTGCTAACGACAATGATGGCGAATCGTAGTCGACTAGGCGCTTCAGCTTTATGCCGGCGCGAAGACTCACTCACCTTAACCTAAACCTCCAACCTTATTTGAATCCCATTGTTGCATATTTGTATTACATAGGAAAACAAGAGCAGCAAGATGGCACATGTCAACTAACAATGGAAGCAACATTCTAGGTGAAGGAGAAGAAGAACAAAAAATATTTTGACCCACTCTCACACAGAATAGAAACTATTAAAACCACTCTGACTGTCTACGCGCTCTTCTTTATTTTGCTTATGACATGAATATTCTTTATAACCGTGCTTGGATATTGCCCAAACCTATCCTTTTCATACTGCTTAGTCATGTCCCAAACAGTTAACAAAGCAACTGAGACAGCGACTAAGGCTTCCATTTCAACACCCGTCTGCGCCCTCGTTTTCACGGTTGACTCAACCTCAACGCCATCATCAACTATTCTCAAATCTAATTTGACATTTGTTAAAGGCAAAGGATGACACAGAGGAATCAAATTGCATGTATTCTTTGCTCCCAGAATACCTGCAACTTTTGCCACACTGAATACATCGCCCTTCTCAACTTTCCTCTTCTGAATTAGTTTCAGAGTTTCTGGTTTCAGCCTGATTAAGCCCTTTGCCTTAGCTTCACGATAAACTTCCTGCTTGGCAGAAACATCAACCATAGACATAAGCTACCATCTTTTCAACTTAGTATAAGGCGGGCTTATTTTGTTTGCTCCCAAAAGTCCATAAGCTTCCTAACCATTTCTCCTCTTGGATTGCTTTCATTAAAGCGAAAAATGCGAATTCTCCCAAACCTCTTATGCAGGATAAGCCCAGAACGTTCAAGCGCCATCAAATGCTCGTTTGTCGTAGTATAGTTAAGCCCTGCACGTCTAGCAATCTCCGAAATATTCAATTCGCCAATGTCAGCCAAAATTTTCAAAATCTTAACTCTTCCCTTCGAAGAAAAAACTTCTTCAATCGCCATACACTTTGTTACCTCCTCATTGTAGAGAGAAACTTGACCAACTCACGTTCTAAATCCTCAGCAGAAACTTTTGGCAAACTAATAATAGTCGTCTTTCCACGCTGTCCTGTTCCAGAGAGTTTAGTCTCAATAATGCCAGAAGCAGCCAAACCCTTAGCATACTTCCAAAGCTGAGTATGCCGCAACCCTTTCTTGCCATATTCCTCACAAACAATTGCATAAGCCTCTTCAGCGTCGCCCATAGAAACATAAGCCGAACCAGTCTGCCTAAAATACCTAGCGACACCGAGCAGAAACAATTTTTCATGAACCCCCAAAGAAAAAACTTCATCTTTTCGCACAACAGGATAAACGCTGGCAGCCGCCGTGCGAACATTTTCAGGCGAAACAATTGGCAACTGCAAGGAGTCAGCGTATTTGCCAGCCCGCCACAGAAGCTCAATTGCGTAACGGGCATTGCCTCCTTCAGAAGACGATAATTCAGCGACAAAGTCCAAAACTGACGAAGAAACAGTGGCCTGTCTAAAAGCCATATCGACTCTATCGTTCAAAATGTCTCGAATCTGGCTTTTCGAATATTCTTCAAGGCGAATTATGTTACGTTGAAGAGTACTCTTCGTACTCGGGTCTAGCAAGTCCAAATATTCAGTCTCGCGAAGAATACAAATAAGTGAAAGTCGTTGAGGAGCATTAAAACGCCCTTCCTGAATGCGAGACAAATTATAAAGAGGATCCGAACCTTCATTGCGAATTAAAGCATCAAGTTCGTCTAAAACTAAGATGACAAAAGCGTTTTTAGCGTCCAGAACTTGAATTAACATTTGCAAGATTTCTGTGGCTGAATAGCCACGCCTCGGAAAATTAGGATGAAACTTCGAGATAACTTGATGAAGAATCATGAAAAGGCTTCCCTTGCATTCACGACAATTAACATGAATATAATGAAGATTTGCCCCTTTCTCTCGTGCTTCCCTAATTATCTGCAATCCAAAATGTTGAGAAAGGACAGTTTTTCCAGTTCCGATCTTTCCCGTGATTAGGACACGTTGAGTCATTTTCCCTGGAGTTTCTACAACTGAGCGGAAAAATTGGTTTAGAAGACTTAATTGTGCGCTTCTATGAGGTAGGCGAGATGGCACATAATTGATGTCTAGCTTACTTTCATCCTTAAAAACGCTAAAGTGCTGACGCATAATTGGAACCTTACTTTCGAGTTTCTTGAAGGTTGATTTATGCTTTTTGTTCATTAAAAAGGAAAATTATGCAGTGGGAGATCGGAAGTAGTGATCGCTATGTTACAGCAGAATTGGTAGTGGGCTCGCGCACTCAAGATCTCTATCATCTTGTTCATGGGGGTCAGAGTCGTCATCGCCCACCAATGAAACTTGCGCATCTCTAAAATAAAAACGTATAGTCACTGCGCGAAAAGGGCAGGCTGAGCCAGAATACATAGTTGCAATTCACAAGCCTTATGGTTATGGTTTGTTGAATTTGATGGATGTAAAGAACATGTGAGAGGACAGTTTTGGTTCGAAACCATTCTAGTCAGAATCGGAACAAGAGAAATTTGGATATGATTGATACTAGTTTAAATAAGGTGTTACTTGATGCTGTGGACTCTGGACTTCTCATCTTAGGTGAAAACTCGAGAATGGCCATCTATTTTCACCTAGACAAAACTTTCAAAATAAAGAGAGAAGAAATTGCGCTAAAATTTGAAGAATTCAAAGAAGCTTTAGAAAACATCTTTGGCCCAGGAGCAGAAATCATCAAGGCAGTCATCGTAAGAGAATTACAGACTAGATTAGACTCAGATTTTGAAGAAAAGGGAACTTTTGAACTTGCAAGTTATGTTGACCTCATTCAAGAAATTCGCAATGTTAAGAGACCAAGCAGACGAAAAATGGAGTAAAAATAGATTGAGGAAAAAGGAAACCGCGATTTTTGACAAAAAGGTCAGCAGTGTGCTAGATGGATTGCGTGAGCACATTCATGGTGTAGTAATAACAGGATTAGATGGAAAAATCTTAGCTGCAAACGAAACTCTTCTTCGTCTTCATCAAGTTTCACGAGATAAATATGTCGGGGAAAACATACTAAACTTTATTGCACATGAAGATCAGCCAAAAGTCGCTAAGGAGATGCAAAAAGTTCTGAAAAAGGAAACTTTGAGTATCGAAATCCGTGGACTACGAAAAGATGGAGCAACTTTTCCTATGGATGTAGACTTTTCCGTATTAAGAGACGGCTCAGAAAAAGCACATGCACTGATCGGAGTGATAAGAAGCATTGCATTACGCAAGCAAATGGAAGAGACGCTGAAAAGAGAAAGGGATTTTTCACAGAGACTGCTGGAAACAGCGAATGCGCTTATCGTCATCCTTGATAGTGATGGCAGAATCAATCTATTTAACCGAAAATGTGAAGAACTGACTGGTTACTCAAAAAATGAAGTAATAGGGCGTGTTTTCTGGGAGTTTTTGGTTCCTAAACGATATGTTGAGCCTGTCAGAAAGGTTTTTGCAGATTTGTTAGCTGATCACCTACCTAGTAGTTTTGAGAATCCATGGGTCACAAAAGATGGAAAAGAACGTATCATATCATGGAGTAATACGAACATAAAGAATGATTCAGGGAAAGTGGTATGTGTTATCGCTATTGGAGTCGACGCTACCGAGCAAAGGCAGATGGAAGAAAGAATACAGAAACAGACCGATCAACTGACAGCATTAATGAAAAGTTCTACAGAAATGCTTCAGACCACCGACTTGCGAAAAAGACTTAAAACAATTGCAGAGGCAGTTCGTGGACTCGGTTGGAGACGAGTTGTAATTCACCTAAAAAATGAAAACCTTGAAACAATTGACTTAGTTAGCGCTGGATTATCGCCACAAGACGAAAAGTATCTATGGGAACATATGTCACCTGGATATGCGTGGCAAGAACGATTAGGTCCCAAGTTTGAAAGATTTCGATTAGGCGAATTTTACTATCTGCCTTGGAGTGACCCCTTTGTTCGAGAACAATTTAAGTACGCACTTTCAAGCAAAATCCCACCCGAAGAGATGGTTGACTGGAATCCCGACGACTTACTGTACATTCCTTTACGTCTGCCTGATGGGCGCATTGTTGGCGTAATCAGTATAGACGACCCAATAGATGGTAGGCGTCCTACAAAAGAGTCGCTTGCTCCCTTTGAACTCTTTGCACATCAAGCTGCAGTTGTGATTGAAAACGCTCGTCTTATTAGTGACTTGGAGAAAGCACGCTCTCAAGTAAAAGAGTATGCAGAAAAACTCGAAATGAAAGTGGAAGAGAGAACTCGAGATTTGAGAAAAAGCGAAGAGAAGCTTAGAAGCATATTTGCTGCCTCTCCAGATGCCATCACAGTTTCTGACCTAAATGGAAAGATAATCGAATGTACTGAACAATCATTGAAAATGTATGGAGGTTCATCGAAAAAAGAGTTGATTGGCAAAAGTGCTTTGCAGTTCATTGCAAGAAAGGATCATCAAAGAGCTATGGAAAACATGAAAAAGACTTTGGAGCGGGGTTCAATAAGAAATATTGAATACACTTTCTTGACCAAAGATGGTCGTGGATACCCAGCAGAACTCTCAGCAAGTGTAGTAAGAGATGCTTCAGGCAACCCCACGACTTTTGTCGCAGTGACCAAAGACATCACTGAACGCAAACGAGCAGAAGAGGCGCTGAGAGAATCTGAAGAAAGGTATAGAAGCGTTGTAGATAATGTCGGCACAGGAGTAGCGCTCATTAGCCCAAACATGGAAATATTAACCTTGAACAATCAGATGAAAAAGTGGTTCCCAGATATTGATGTTTCCAAAAAACCTATCTGCTATAGGACTTTCAACAATCCTCCAAGAGAAGAAGTTTGCTCTTATTGCCCAACAATTAAAACGCTACAAGATGGGCAAGTTCATGAATCTATAACAGATACCCCTGCAGGTAATGAAATCAGAAATTATAGGATAGTTTCATCTCCCATTAAAGATAAAGATGGAAAAATTATTGTTGCGATAGAGATGGTCGAGGATATCACTGAACTCAAGCGGATGCAACAACAACTTCTCAAATCCGAGAGATTAGCCGCCATCGGAGAAATAGCAGCAATGGTTGGACATGACCTCCGCAATCCCTTAACCGGCATTAGAGGCGCTGCATATTTTCTCAAGATGAAATTAGGCTCAAAACTGGACAGGAAATCAAGAGAAATGCTTTACCTCATCGAAAACGATGTGGAATACTCCAACAAAATCGTAAACGACCTTTTAGACTATTCAAAGCAGATACGATTGCAACGAAGCACCGTTGATATCAAGTCTTTGGTAAGCGAAGTTTTGTCCAAAACGGGGGTTCCAAAAAGAGTGCAAATTGTGAACTCCACAAGAAAAACTCATAAAGCGTCTCTTGACGCTGACCAGATGAAACGGATATTCAAAAACTTAATAAAAAATGCATTTGATGCCATGCCAAACGGTGGAACACTTACAATAAAATCAGAAAAAGCAAAGGACTTCATCAAAATCTTTGTACAAGACACTGGTGAGGGAATATCTAGACAAAACTTGAGCAAAATGTTCATGCCTCTTTTCACAACAAAGGCAAAAGGTGTAGGTATGGGGCTGTCAATTTGCAAACGCTTGGTTGAGGCACATGGAGGCACAATCACAGTGGAAAGTGAGGAAGGAAAGGGCACATGTTTCACAATTACTGTGCCGATCAACGAGCAAAAAGGAATTGGAGGTGAAAAAACATGGGAAGAAAAGGAGCCATTCTTATTGTCGATGACGACTCCAGCATTAGAAAAGTTCTCACAGCAATACTAGAAGAAAAAGGCTACGATGTAGAAGCAGTTGAAAATGGAAGAAAGGCAATAGAGAAAACGAAAACCAAATTCTACAACCTAGCCTTAATAGACATTCGCCTACCAGACATGGAAGGCACCACACTATTGACAGAGATGAAAGAAAACATGCCAAAAATGGTCAAAATCATGATAACTGGCTATCCATCCTTGCAAAACGCAGTTGAAGCCCTCAACAAAGGAGCAAACGCTTATATCATCAAACCTATCGAGATGGACAAAGCTTTAGCCACCATAGAAGAGCATCTGGAAAAGCAACGGAAAGCCCAAAAAATGACAGAAGACAGTCTTGTGGATTTCCTTGAAACAAGAGTGCGCCAGCTTGAACGAGAAAAAGTAGCAAGATAAAAAACACATGCAACACTTCATTTTTCTAAATCAAACAATATTCTTCTATCTTGGATAGAAACATCCATAAGTAGTTCATGATTTTATGTAACTTTTCGTGCAAACGTGAAAAAAGATGTTGAGAAAGATTAGAGTTGTTCCTTTAGCTGCAGAAAGTTTCGGCGTTAGGTCAATGTGCACTTACGTAGAGACGGCAGACATGAAGGTTCTTTTAGATGCAGGCGTTTCTTTGGCGCCATCCCGCTTTGGTTTTCCACCTCATCTAAAGGAGTATGAGGCACTTATTGAATGCCGTAGAAAAATTGCCAAAGCTGCGGATAAGGCTGATGTTGTGACATTAAGTCACTACCATTTTGACCATCATACCCCTTCTTATACAGATTGGTTTTGCAACTGGTCTTCTGCAGAGGTCGCAAGACAAGTTTATGAAGGAAAGATTGTCCTTGCAAAAAGCTATAAGGACAAAGTGAACTTCAGCCAAAGACGCCGGGGATGGATGTTCAGCAAGACGGCAGGCAAATACGCAAAGAAAGTTGAGAGTGCAGATGGCAAAACGTTTGAATTTGGAGACACTAAGCTGAAGTTTTCAGAGCCCGTCTTTCATGGACCTGCAAACTCAGCATTAGGCTGGATTATAATGACAACAATAGAATACGACAATGAGAAAATGTTATTTGCATCTGATGTTCAAGGCCCGATGCACGATCCTACTTTAGACATTATTCTTGCCCAAAAACCTCAACTAATTATAATTGGCGGACCACCAACCTATTTAGCTTGGATCAAAATTGAGGAAGAACATCTGGAGCAAGGAATGAAAAATCTAGAAACCATAGCAAAAAGCATTCCAATCACAATTTTGGAACATCACCTTCTTAGAGACGAAAAATGGATAGAACATTCGCAACCAATCTTCAATGAAGCAACAAAAACCCGGCATAAAGTCGTTACAGGCGCTGAGTATACAAAAAGGGAAAACAACTTTTTAGAGTTTCGAAGAAGGTATTTATTTGAAACTGACCCGCCTAGTGTTCAATTTGAGAAATGGATGAAACTGACGCTTTCAGAAAGAAAATTAAATAAGCCTCCAATTTGATGCGAAAAAAATAGTGATTCTAGATCCTTGCGAGAGTGAGTAAAAATAATTCCGGTTCTTCAGCACTGAGAAACTTATCTTTCTTTCTTGGGAACAATGATGGCATTTACGATTCCGTCTTGCCCTGGTTGAGAAGTTACGCGGGCAACACCTAAAGGAGTTTCAATTATTGTTCCTCTGGTGATGACGCCTCTGCGGTCATAATCTACATTCGCTGGGTTCTTTATCACTCGTGTAATCTCAACTTTTTCAGTTTTTCCAGTTGAGGGATCAGAAATGTTAGCATGCGATGCAGTTAGTAGACGGATTTTGATGTTGCCTCCTCTTCTGCGGCTGAATTTCTTTTTTGTTTCCCCCAGCAACGTTTCTGTTGGGAACGCTCCTCTTTCAAATCTTCTCTTCATCCTGAACTGACGCTTTTTGCCGCCTGAAGGCTTTTTCTTATGCAGATCGCCATGCCATACTGACAAGTTTTCAACGCCTCAACGTTTCAATGACTTCATCAGACTAACAGAACACGCCATATAAGTTTATCTCTAACAATAATAGTCACCTGCAAAGAGTACAAGTTTGCATTATGCACTTTTAGGAGATTCTTCTTCCGTGGTCTCAGTTTTAGTAAAATCTTCAAATGCACTTTTTAATTGGCGCTTCATGGTTCGCAGATCGTGGCTTAAGCCAAAGTAGTCGGCAAAAAACTCAGTAGTTCGAAGCATTCTTGACTTTCCAACTCTTTCTCGAATGATTAAACCTTGATCTTCCAATTCTTTAAGATGCCCATAAGCATGTTCACCTCGCACATCAATTACCTGCGATTGAAGAACCGGTTGCCTATAGGCGACGTATGACAAGGTTTTCAGAGGACCCACTGAAAGAAGAGGTCTTAATGAAAGTCTGCGAACACGAGGCGTATATTCAGACTTTAATTGGAAAACAAATCGTTTATCATCCAATTTGAGAACTTCAAGAGCAGTATCACGCATTTTATATTCCTCTCTTAAAGTTTCTGCCAGTTTCTCAGCCCTTTTCTTAGACCGAGGTTCAATAAGCGAACTTAATGTTTTCAAGTCAAGAGGACGACCTGCAACGTAAAGTGCTGCTTCTATCAAGGCCAAATCATGCTTGAATTTTTCCTGTTCAGACGACTTCTCTTCCGGCTTCTCCAAGAGATTCTCCTTCTGAAAGAGTTATGTAAATTTCATCGTAGCCTTCTTTTTGCCAAAGGCTGACTTTTCCTTTTTGTGCAAGAAATAGCAGAGTGATAAAGGCTTTTATGGCTTCCAGTTTTTCGAGTCCAGCGATAAGTGTGGAGAAGATAATTATTTTTCCTTCAGTGGCAAGTTGAACTATTGAGTAATATAGATTCTTCATTTTATCTTCAATTTCTATCATATACATGTCGATAGTGGGAACAATTTCGGTGAATGGTAACAAGGGTTCAGCAGGCGTCTTTATGGGAAATAGATGCTCGCCTTTCAACACTTCATCTAACACGCTTAGTAGGTGTCGAATGGTTGTGGATGTTAATTCATAACGAAGCGGAAGGGAAAGTGGCGGAGGCAAGAAGCCTGGAGAAGGCTTGGGAGGCATGGGTGGTTCTTCCAGTTTCAGCAAAAGCCTAGTCTTTAAGAGATATATTGTGGCAGAAGAATCAAGCGCAACTCCTGAAGCTCTAAAATTGACTTCGCCTATCCTCTCCATCTCTTCTAAAAAAGATGAAAGGAGAAAAGAAATATTGACATCCCACGGGTGAATTTTTTGAAATTTATGTAATTCAAAAAGAATATTCAGTGGCGGTCTAAGGTAGAAAGGTTTCTCAACTGAAGTTGACGCCGAGACAGCCACTATGCCGCCTCCTGAACGATTTGCCTTGATTCCTTGAAAGTCGCAGAAACAACATGGGACACTCCATTGCGCTCATACACCCCATATACTCTTTCAGCTTTTTGAACCATTTCAGGTTTCAAAGTGATAATAAGAAATTGAGATCTGGCTGACTCCTCAACTACAAGCTCTCCCAACTTGCTGACGTTAAATGCATCTAAATGGGCGTCTACCTCGTCGAATAAGTAAAATGTAGTTGGCGTAAAATCTTGTAAAGCAAATATGAAAGCAACTGCACTTACTGATCTTTCACCGCTGCTGGCTGCGCTAACAAGGATTGGAGACTTGCCTGGAAATTGCACAATCATGTCTATTCCACCAGCGAAAGGTTCTTCTGGATTTTCTAGTTTCAGAACAGCTTCTCCGCCTTCTGTGAGTTTTGAAAAATATTTGCTGATTTTTTCGTTTATTCGGTTGAAGGCTTCCATGAAAACCTTTTGTTTCTTGCGTTCTATTTCTTCCATGAAAGAAATTATGGCTTGTTTTTCCTTCTCCAACTCGTTCATGCGTAGAGACAATTCTTTGTAGCGTGAGATCTGCTCGGCATAGTGCAATGGTGCTAGTTGATTTACTGCTCCTAGTCGTTCTAACTCTAATCGCATGAGTTTAAGAGATGATTCTGCCATTGGAAGTTGTTCTGGCATAACTTCCATTGGTTCTTCGTAGCCAAGCTCCTTCAAGCGGCGAAAATCTTGATCCAATTGCAACTGTAAAGTCTGTGCTTTAAGCTGGAGACTATTAAGTATTTGACTGGCTTTCTCATGCTCTTCATCATATCGTTTTAGTCTATTGTCAATGTAGTCAATTTGAGAAGTGAAACGTTTGGATTCTTCTCTAGCATTTAATACAGAGCGAGATAGTTCGTCCTTAGATTTTTCCAGTTCTATGAGTTCTTTCTCCAAAGTCTCTTTTTGCTGAATTGCTTCAAGAACCTCCTTCTCTATTGTAGAAAGTTGTTGCTCTACTTTCCGAAGTTGAATTCTAATGTTGTCTGCGCCTATTTTAAGGACATTAGTCATTTTTGATTTGAGAGTTGAAAGCTCTGTCTCTATGCTACCAAGTGTTTGTCGTGATGCAATGATTTCGTCTGCTAACCTTTCTCGTTGAATTTCCATCTCTTGAATTCGCGACAAATCTACTTTCTGCTGCAAGACGCTCAGTTCGCTACGTAGTTTTTGAATCTCTTTTCGGATAGCATCGCGATGAGTTTTCTGAAGAACCATCTCTGTTCTTTCTTTCTCAAGATGCCCTTGAATATTCAGCATTTGTTTGCCAATGTGCTTCACATTCTGTTCAGTGGTTTTAATGTTCCTTCGTATTCTGGCTATTTCTCCTCCCATTGTACTAATCATTTCTGTCAATCGGGTAATCTCTACTCGCGCTCTGTCAATGTCTTCTTCTAAAGTTGTTATGTCACTTTCTCTTCTAGTCAAATGTTCCTGAAGTGCCTTAACCGCTTGGTCTAAACTTTGAACCGCATTTTCACTTGGAATTATTGAGGAGAAATCTATAGGCGCCCGATAGTAACCACATTCAATGCCGCCTCCTGGCTCATACAAGTCTCCGTTTACAGTCACTGCTCTGTAGCCCTCGCGGGAAGCTGCTATAGCAGCTTTATCATGTCTTGCTATGAATGTGTCTCCAAAAACAAACACCACCGCTGGCCCATATCGCTCAGAATATTTGACATAGGCGGAGGCAATGCTGCCTACTTCTTCGATTTTAGGAGTTGTTACAGGTTGTATGTTGGGCAATCCTTGAAGTGGAATGATTTTGATTCTGCCAAGTTTTAGGCGTCTCAATGTTTCCGTGCAGGTAAAAGCCGTGTCAAAATCTTGAACTACTATGGAGTCTAACCAACCTGCCGCAGCTGCTTCAATGGCGCGTTCATAGCCTCTGTCTACCTTTATGAAGTTTCTAAGGCGTCCGTGAACGCCTGAAATTACGCCGAGTTCTCCAAGTTCCTCAATATCCCGCAACGCCTTCTCTTCTATGGCAATTTTCTCAGCTATCTCTCGTTGAGTTGCAAATTCAACAACTGCTTCTCTGGCGGATTTAGCAATTTTGCCTGCATCAATAATTTCTCTTTCCACGGCTTCTTTCTGTGCAATTTTCCTGTCTAGCGAGCGCTGAAGTGCTTCAAGCTGATTTTCTTGCTCTTTTTTTACTCCTTGAAGGTCATTGAATGATTCTTTTAGTTCATTTAGAGTAGATGCGAATCTTTCTTTTCGTGTATTTAGGTCATTAATTCTACGGGAAAGAACTTGTAGTGTCGCTTGGCTTCTTGCATAATTGTTTCGAAGTTCATTTAGGTCTTGATTGAGGTCGTCTAGTTTCCGCTGGATTTCTAGTATTTTTTTGCTGTTTTCTCCAAGACTTGCCCTTAGACTTGCGGTTTCTTCAGAAATTGTGTCGTGTTGCGCTTGTTTAGATGCGATTTCATTGGCTAGTTCATCATGGGTTTTTTCAAGTTCTCGAGCTTTTTTTGTGTTTTCTGAAATTTCGTTTTCAATGGCTGCTAACTGCTGTGTACTATTGTCTCTGACTTTGCGAAGTCCTTCGTTGCTTGTTTTTCCAGCATCTATTCTTGTTGTAAGCTCGGTTAATTTTGATTTTAAGTCGCCTATCTTGACTTGGACTTCGAAAACTCGTGTTCCACTTTCATCGACCATTTCGGAACTTAATTGTGACCACTTTGTTTCAATTTCGTGACGTTGAGTTCTTAACCCTTCTCTTAGTTGCCGTAGTTTCTCAACTCTTGCTGAAATTTCCTCGATTTTAGATGAGAGACCAGCGAACTCATTTTTAATCTCTGCAATTTCGTGGGAGATTTTCATGGCTTCAAATCGTTTTATCTCATCTTGAACGAAGTTGTATCGCATCAGTTCGTTGCGTTCTCTCTCCAAGTCGTCTACTCTTTTCTGCACTTCATCTATTCTGCCCATTGCCGTTCGAACTGAGATTTCGGCGGCTCGAAGTTTTTCTTCTGCCTCAGCTTTTTCAGCATCATATTGTCCGATACCGACCAAATCTTCTATAACCTTTCTCCGTTCAAAGGGACCGATTTCAGCCATGCGCGTAATTGTTCCTTGGGCAACCACATTGTAGCCGGAAGAACTAATGCCTGCCATCGACAAGATATCAACGAGATTCGTCCTGGAAACTCTTCTTCCATTAAGCCTAAAGACGCTTTCACCACTTCTATGGAGCTCACGAGAAATAGTCACGGTGTTTGTTTCAACAGGTATGCGGCTGTCACTGTTGTCAAATTGTATGACAACTTTTGCAGTTTTTGCTTTTTCAACTCCTGCGTCTGCGGAGCCATGGAATATTAATTTTGCAAAATTTTCAGCACGGAGCCTTCTGGAACTTAATTCACCTAATCCAAATAATATAGCGTCTACTATGTTGGTTTTTCCACTTCCATTTGGTCCAGTAAAAACTGTGAAACCTTTGTCTAAGATAATGTGAGTGGTTTTTGAACCTCCAAACATTTTAAAGTCTTTCAACTCAACTTTCTTTATGAATGGCGTTGTGAAGCCGCCTCCTCCTTTTGTTGATTCATCAAGTTAGCTAAGATTCCTCTATAACACTATTCTATAAATAAAATCAAGTCGTTTTAACTGTTTTGCATGCAAAGGGCTCAAAGTTTACGTTATCTTCTTGCGTGGCGAAATTTGGTAGCCATTTTTTTAACAAACGCCTTTATATTTTCGTCATCGCCATAGACGAGCATATATCCGTCCTTTTGCATTTTGTGTGACAGACTGTTTTCCTTAGCCAGTTTTTCAATTTCTTTTCGAGGAGTGTCTTCTGAAATTTGAACTCGCACCCAATGTTTGTCTCTTGGAAGTCCAGGAACAAACCTTGCGACCTCTTTTTTCTCTTCAGAGACTTTTCTTCTGGCTTCTTCAAGTTTTTTCATCCATTTTACCACAAATTCTGATCCGACCTTCTCTTGTGCCATAGAAATTAGTTGAACCTCAACACTTTCTAGATAAGTTTCAATTCTTGGAATATTTTCGATATGCTTGGTATCAGCCTTGTAAACTTGTATCATTGTTTTGGCTGAACGCAAATCATTCATAACATTCGCTGGAATGAGTTGTCCTTTATTTCGAAGTTCAGTAATCAAATCTGCAAGAACATTCCACACTTCTTCGTAGTTCATTTTTCATCGCCTTAAATTATTCTTAATATCGCTTCAATAGTGATTTAAGCATCTTTTTCTAAATTTCTCTTTCCTTTGGTTCATGTACAAAGAAAAGTACTATGAGGACACAGACAACCGCTGAAATCATCGTAAAAATGAATGGAAGCATCGGCGCGCCTTCATTTCTTTGAGGCTACTGCAACCAGAGACATAAACATTGTCTTTAGAGTGCCTATGCTCTTGTCGACCTTTTGGAAAAAAAGACATCATAAGGCAAAAGGAAATGACAGATAGACTTGCGAAAAATTAACATAGGCAAGAGTGGTGATAATTATAGAGAGATGCAATTCAAGAATCAAAATAGGTGACATTTTTGTCTGACCCCATTCATGTAGAACATGAAGACCCAGAACTACCGATGAGGAGTTGCATCTTTACCATTGGCATGAAAAAAGTTCAGACCCCAGCGAGAGCTTTTTATCTAGCACCTAACGATGAATGCGAATCAGTCAATGTCAGGAATCTGGATGTACGTGGACTTAATGAAATTTATAGACGCGTTAGTCAAGAGAGTTTTGTGAAACTTGAAGGTGATGTTCATTATCAAGAACGCTTTAACAGAAGCGTTCAGAATTCACTGCAAAGAATACCGAAAGATGTAGAATTGACTCTACAGATCATTGAATATGATAGCAAGAAACAAATTCCTACCGTTAACCAGACGGAATATCTCTATGCACTAGTAGATGATTTTCCTCAAAACAATACATTAGTTCCACCAATCCTTCGTGATATGGAACCTCTGAATTATCTTAAGTTTCTAGAGAATTTCTTCAAAATTGTTGAAACCCACAAGAAGAAAATCATTTTCGGTTTAATACCTTATGGTTCATATCGAGATATCCGAGAAATAGTGGACTTCTATATCAAGAAAGGAACTTATTTCTTTGTAATGGATTTGAAAGGGAGGCACCCCTACTTAATTAGGCAGTCTATTGCGCTAATTCTTGATCGGATTAGAACTATCAAGAATGAATACGGGTATAATGGTTATTTGCACGGATTGAATATTGGTTTCGGAAGAAAAACAAAGGCAAAGGAAATCATTCCAGCAAAAGACATACTTGCATTTTACTATGGCTTTGATAGTTTTGGTTCTCCCCATATTCCCCCAAAGCTCAAGCCTGGAATGTATCCAGCTTTGAAGGATAAGACTAAACCGATTCGATTATTCAATAGAACAGATTATGGATACTACGCTCTTGATAGAGTATCTCAGATTGATTTTTCAGTTGAAGAGGAAGCAACGTTGAATATCAATCATGTTCGAGTGGCTACTGGTTATGAAAGAAAACGTGTTTTCCAAAGGATATTCAATGCCGAGAGACAAGGATTTGAGGCTAGGACCATTCGTCAAAAAATTCTTGAGAGAGGCGTAAGTCAACATCTAGAATCAAAGACGCAAATTAAGCAAGAAATAGAAAGTGTAAAGAAATTTGCCCTCGATCAAAAGATGGGTAAGGGAATACAAGATTTGAAGAAGTGGTTTTAATGGAAGAGAGCTCTGATCCTATCGAGAAGTATTTGTTTTTACTTCTATACTCGGAAGGCAGTTCCGGACAAAAAGTTGAGCCGGTAAGAGGAGATACGTGGCTACAGAAGGAGATGTTTCTCATCTTTAGGAACATCAAAACTCCCAGAGAAGAATTTGAAGCAGACTACTATGGACCGTTTAGTGAAACTGTGGATGAGTATACGGAGCAATTAGAAACTTCCGGTTATATTGCGAGAAGTGCAAACGGTCTGAAACTCACCTTAAAAGGAGAACAAATCGCTTCTGAGACGTGGCAGAACGAAAGTGAACAAAATAAGCAAATAATCAAAGATGTGAAAACTTTCCTTAATGATATGACCATTGACGAATTGTTAGTCTTTATATACTCTACTTATGAGGAGTTCGCTGAGCAATCAGAAATAAAAGAGGAAGTTGAACGTAAGAGAGTTGATGTTTCAATTTCTTTATTCAGAAAACACAAGATTAGTCTAGAACGTGCAGCAGATATCGCAGAACTTCCGATTCAACAATACATAGCTCTACTGCAGAGCAGGAAAATTCCAATCTATGAATTCACTGATGAGGAGTTGCGGGAGGAACTCTCTGCTGGTAGAGCTAGCGATTCTTGATACATCGGTAATAAGTGCTTTATATGCACTTGGTTGTTTTGAGCAATTGAAACAACTTGCTTCTAAAAGAAATTGGGAACTAGCCATTCCACACACGGTTGCAGAAGAATTATCAAAACATTCGGAGTTTCAATCACTCGAAAGGGATGTACCTCTTAAAATCTTTCAGATCAACAATGACAACCTAAGCCAAATGAAAAATCGCTTTCCAGCACTAGCTGATGGAGAACTTGCTGTGTTGCTTCTCGCGCTCAATTATAGCAATTTTAGAAAAGAAGCAACTTCTGCCTTTGCAATATTGGATGATAGGGCATCTAGGAATGCAGCAAAGAAAATAGGCATAAGATATTTTGGCACTTTGAAACTCTTATATGAAATGCTCAAAGAAAATTTTCTTACTAAATCCCAATTTAAGCAATGTATCAGAAAATTGCGAGATTCGGGCTTCTATTTTAGCGAATGTATCTTGGAAGAAATAATTGGTAGCGATTTCTAACTCTTTAATCATATTAAAAGGATAAAGGCAAAAATTGTGACAAATAGGTTAACACTATGTTTTCAGAAATCTAGGCCTTGATTTTTCGTTTCTTCAAGTCTTCAGCTACGTCTTTAAGCCCAAGTTTGGCTAATGTTGTGTAAGTTGGTCTTCCTTCTTTGTCCCATCTTCTGAGGCTGTAGTATTTGTCTAGGCATTTTTCAAAATCTTCTTTGGAGATGAAGGCTTTGCAGCCTTTTGCCTTTCCTTCAGGTGTTGGTTCATTCATTTGTCTTGGCGGTAGCTTGTCATCTTTGCGGCTAAAGCCTTCTCTTATGTTGAATGCTCTTGTGAGGGTGTGGATTCTTTCGCCAGTTTTTAGGTATTCGTCTGGGGTTAGTTTCCATCCAGTTACTAGATTGAGCAGATTTGCTACTTCTTCCCATTCGATATTTAGAAACATGCATAGGCCGTTTGAGTCGCGGAAATCCGCCTTGTTCTGTGATGTGATAAATTTTCTAGCCTTTCTAATTGCAGACGTTTTTGGCGGTTCTGAGCCGCTGACCCAGCCTTTTGTGTGAAAGCCTCCGCCTTCGCAGAGTGCATACATTAAGCCTCTGCCCCTCACGCCACGAGCTTCCCATGCTGGCAGTTCCACACCCTTCACATGGCATCCAAATTCTTCTGTGCCTTTTCCGATTTTTTCTGATGCTCGCTTGACTCCTTCTGCGAGTAGGTTGCCTATTCCTTTTCGGTAGGCTATTTTCCTTATTAGTGGCATCATTGCTTCTGCGTTTCCGAAAGTTGGTTTGAGTCCATCCAGTTCTTTGGTTGTTAGAATGCCTCGCTCATAGCATTCCATTATGAATCCTATGATTACGCCTGTTGAAATCGTATCTAACCCAAGTTGGTCACATAGAAGATTGGCGTATGCAATTGCACCTAGGTCGCTTATTCCACAGTTTGAGCCCATCATGCCCAAGGTTTCGTATTCTGGACCTACGAGTGTTGTGCCTTTCCATGGACCAGACTTTATAACAGAGAGTTTGCCACATGCTCTTGTGCAGTTGTAGCATGGCACATCGCGTACGACTATTTTTTTGCGCATGGTTTCGCCATTAATTTTATCTGCTTCTTCATACCAGCCTTGCTGAAAATTTCTTGTAGGCAACGAAGAAGTGTCCTGTGCATCTTGTAGTACACCTGGTGTGCCTAGTCGGTCGATTCGGTTTTTCTTGTAGATTTCAACTACTGCCTTTTGGAGTTTCTTTGGCTTTGCTATGGGTACTTGTTTTGTGCCGTGGACTGCTATGGCTTTTAGTTTTTTTGAGCCGAGAACTGCGCCTGCGCCTCCTCGTCCAGCGTTTCTGTAGGTGTCGTTTGTGACGCATGCGTAGCGGACTAGGTTTTCGCCGCCTTGCCCGATAGAGGCTATTGAGGCTTTCTTGTCTAGGTCTTTGTGGATGATGTCTTCTGTTTCGTGTGTTGTTTTGCCCCATAAATGCTCAGCGTTAAGAAGTTGTGGTGTTCCCTCGTTTATGTATAGGAAATGTGGCTTGTCAGCCTTTCCGCTTATTATGATATGGTCGTAGCCTGAGAAACGAAGGTATGGACCGAAAAATCCGCCACTGTTAGTGTCCACATAACTGTTTGATAGAGGCGACTTGGTAACTATGGCATAGCGGCAACCCAAAGGAACAGGCGTACCAACAAAAGGGCCCGTAGCGAATACAACAATGTTTTCTGGTGAAAACGGGTCAGTGTTCGGCTTAACCATGTCGTAGAGGAGTTTGGCGCCTAATCCTTTTCCACCGATAAATAATTTTGCTAAACGAGGCGATAAGTTGACAGTTTTCAGTTTTCTTTTTGATAGGTTAAGGTGTAGGATTTTGCCCATGTAGCCAAACATGACTCAGTTCTCCTATAGTGAAAGAGTAAGCAATAGTTTGAATAGTGAAAAATAAGGCTTTTTAAAATGAAAAAGAGAGGTGGGCAAGTTTATTTTTTGCTTCTTAGGATTCCGCCTGTTGCAAAGTGGGTTTTTAGCATGTCAGTGAATTCTATCCAGATGTCTTCTTTGTTGACTTTTAGTATTTCTGCTGTGGCGTCTGTTATTGCTTTTGCCAGTTTTTCTCTTTGCTCCTGGGTTCTTCCCTCAACCATATGCACTTGAATAAACGGCATGTTGTATCGCCTTACTACTTGTTTCGTGTCTCTAGCAGAGAGGTATCTAGCCCTCCTATAAATAGGTGATTTCTGTTACAGTTTGGGTAGTCTTGTTATTCCCTCTATCTTGTCGAAGTCTTCATCGAATGAATATATTTCTTTTATGTCATTCATTTTCATAATATCGACGGCTAGGGCGTCATTGGCTTCAAGCCTTAAGTCGTCGCCGAGCTCTGTTGCTGCAAAGTATGCTTCTCTGCTTACTCCAAGTATTCTAATGTTGTCTAACATGAATAAGCCGAGAATGATGTGGTTCAGTTGTTCTAGTGGCATGCCGTGTTTGAGGATGTTTACTATTTCGGATATTTGAACAACAGTCATTACGATTTCTTCTTTTCCTTGTGAGACTTCGGTTATTATTTTCTTAGCTTGTTCTTTCATCTGTTTTTCTTTTTGGATAAGCTGTTTTTTTGGTTTGTAGTAGGCGTAGATGAATATGTTTGCGTCGAGGAATTTCATTTGCCTGCCTCGTAGAATTTCTTTTCGAATTGTTTCCAGTTTTCGATGGTTTCTACGCCTAGGTCTATTTTGTCAAAGTTTTCGGTTAGATCAATACGGTGTTTGGGAACTATTTTCAAGTATCCTTTCCTCTTTATGATGTAGAGTTCTCGGCTTTCGCCAACTTCAGATTCGCGCCAATCTGCAGGCAAAATGAGACGGCCTTGAGAGTCAACTTTCTTAACTTCCACTCCAGTTTCCAAAATGTTCACCATAAAATAGTTAATTATGCCACAATATAAGTTTTCCTCCAAAAAATTCTGCTATTATGGCGAAAGTGTAACATTTTGTGGAAAGTAGCTAGAATGAACCAGAATAACGAAGTAACTAGTTTTCTTGAGAAAAGGGTGTAATAATACTTTGATGTTGTTCTTTGTCGATTTTTTGTATTTCGGCTATGGCGTCTGTAACTGCTTTAGCCATTTTTTCTCTTTGCTCTTGGGGTCTTCCTTCAACCATATACACCTGAATAAACGGTACAATAGCTCACGACGCAACTTATCTTTAAGGGCTCAAATTGCTAAAACTTTATCACATCTAAGGGAGTTCTAACTGTCCTTCTATTGTGCCTTCGCTTCAGAATAGCTTATTTAAGAAAAAATCGGAAATGTAACTCCTTTCTGATTTTGATACTTACCCTTATAGGCTTCTAAAGCCTTAAGCTTAGCAAGAACTAGGTGAAATATTCTATCACCAACATATACCTTAACTGGAAAAGAACTCCCGATGACTTCTAATGTTAATTGCCCTTTGAAACCAGGGTCGACGAATCCTATGGTCAGAATTAACCCAAGCCGAGAATAACTACTTCTAAGTCCGACAAAACCCATGATGTTGGGAGGTAGTGCTACTCGTTCAAGCGTGCACAACAACACTCTTTCATTAGGATTAATGACAAATTCTAATCCAGTTTCCTTTTTATAGAATGTAGAAAGTCTGTTATGTTTCTTGGTATCGAAGATTTCTTGACTGTTTATGAGGCGAGCTATCTCTTTTCCAAGACTCAAATCCAGCCCACAACCAGAAATTGAATCTTCTGAGAATGGATAGATTATCAATCGTTTTTTCTTGATATGCTCCATTATGTCGGAGGTACCCAATACTGAAATACTCAACCGTCCCTCTTTGCTCCTCTTCTTTGATTCTCCACCAGTTTTGGACACAAGCATGACCTTTCTAGTGAGTTAGTAACCATAAGATTATACCTGAGATAACGGATGTGGCGATGCCGATCATTATATAGATGAATCTGTTCTTTAATCTTTCAAGATTCTTTAAACTCTTCCTATGGTCTTGTAGGATAGGTCTTACATACCTCATTAGGGCGTAGAGTCCATGACCATATTTCTTTCTAATTTCTTTATAGTCAATTGGCTCCTCGATAGGTTCTAGAAATGCTGGAATGACAAGACCAGAAGGTCTGCCTCTTGGTTGCACTCCTTTCGGTGGGTTTTTGTACCTGAAAAACATTATGTTACATATTCTGTCACCGAATTTAAGCTCAAGTTCTCTGTGCGAGTCGTTCGAAAATATCAAGTAGAGTTTATCTCTAAAAAGAGGGTCTACCTTTGTTCCAAGACTTGTTAACCCTTTCCATGCTAGGGAAATTCGTGTGAAGTTTAGCGCAAGCATATCTTCAGAAAGCGAAACTTTCTCCAAACTTTCAACAGCAAATCGCTCTTGTGGGGGCAGAGTAACAGATTGCCCAGAAGAAAGAGTCTTTTCCTCACCAGAAGTCAGAAGAACTATCTTTTCTCCAATTCTCAAGTCGTAGCCAACGTCTGTAACGCATTCAGAGCAAAATGGTGATATCAGTTTCTCGTTCAGCTCCTTGATATCATCTTTTGTCAATATTTCCATG
>Ga0315314_1000537_pt1 | contig 40966 bp, 39 predicted proteins | sample TDP9_MG_FD_203631 | JGI IMG/M metagenome (GOLD analysis project Ga0315314, IMG submission 203631) | Freshwater sediment microbial communities from Lake Towuti, South Sulawesi, Indonesia - TDP9 | ecosystem: Environmental > Aquatic > Freshwater > Lake > Sediment | place: Indonesia: South Sulawesi... | reverse complement strand
CTTTAACATCTTCCTTTGCAAAGTCTTGTGAAACCAATAGGGCGCAGATTTCAACATTCTCCGATTCTAGTCTCCGAGTAAGCTCTCTCCTCTTCTTTTCTGTAGAAACATCAAATCCTATGCTAACTGTTTCGCCCATATCTTTGTAAGGTGCAGGCTTCAGATCCTTTTCAACCGCGAGTTCAAAGCTTTTCAGTCCCAGATCCTTGACGCCTGTAATGACTTCTTTATAACCGATCCACAAGATTGTGAAATCTCTAATTGCCACATGCATGCGATTTACCTCCTGCTATTCTATCCTTGCAGGGGCTTATATAATAGCTGCGCATGCGTTCATTGCCTCTATACTGTCATACCTAGCCAGATTTGACATCCCTCGCCGTTGCCGCTCGTTTGAGCATTTTTCTTGCCGGATTGACGATTAAGCATCCGGCAAATGTGTTCTTTTCACTCATGGCAGGAAAAATGTCCAGTATTCTCAAGCTCTTGGATACTCATGTGGCTGGACGGGCCTGTATTTGATGAACTCTTCCAATGCTTTGACTGTTCCATCAACCGCAGCGCTAAGGAGCTTCTGGCCTTTTTCCCTGCTTGCAAAACGCGGGTCATCAGTGTTGCCGTCTGGGTTATGCTCATCTTGATACCAGGCTCTCTTTACCTTCATATCGCGAGGAAACCCGTGAGGTCTTAGGTCGGGCGGCTTCATGTAGTCAGTCCGAACTGCTTGAGGAGCGACCGCCATCAGGAGACTGGTCTCGGCCTCGCCACCGTGACCTATTGTGAGCTCGCCCACTTCTATTACCTCTTTCCAAACCTCAAGCGGGACGACATCCCAGTATGAGAGGCAGGCGACCTCTAAGTTGACACCATATTTGTAGTGAAGCTCCTCCCTTATCTTCCTGCAGGCAATTATGTTGGGCTCGACGTTTCCTCCGTGCCCGTTAACGAATACAATACGCCGAACGCCATGCTTCTGCAAGGACTCAGCGACCTCGTAGAGGACTTGGATGTACGTCTCCGCACCAAGGGTTATCGTCCCGCTAAAGGGCTTACACATATTATGCGGCGCATAACCCACCCAAAGGATCCTAGCGACGAGAACCCTCGGATACATGATCCTGGCCACTTCTTCGCAGATTCTGCTAGCAGTGAGGATATCGTTGCCAACTCCCAGATGTGCTCCATGGATCTCCGTCGACCCCGTCGGTATGATAACAACCTCCAGCTTAGGGATGAGATCCGCCAACTCCCTCTGCGTATGCTCATGCCAATAAACCTTCTTTGCTTCGCCCATGTTTTACACCTCAAAGATCTAGCCCCTATAAGCTTCAGGGTTGATTATCCAGTGAGGTTTAAGCCCCTCCAGGTATCTGACTATGTTTACGACAGCGGCTCTATAGGTCTCTTCCACCGCTTCCGCCGTCGCTGAGGCTATGTGCGGTGTTAGGACAACGTTGTCCATTCCCAGTAGAGGATTATCTCTAGATATGGGTTCGGTTTCAAAGACATCGAGGCCAGCCCCCTTGATACTTCCGTTCAGCAGATATTCGACTAACGCCTTCTCATCTATTACTGCGCCCCTACAGGTGTTGATGAGGAAGGCTGACTTCTTCATCTTCGAGAGCTCCTCCTTACCGATCATATGGCGTGTCTCAGGAGTTAGCGTCACACTCAATGATACTATATCCGACTGCCGAACGACACTCTCGAGATCGGCCAATTCTGCACCGTAAAGCTGGGCGCGTTCTGGCAACACATATGGGTCATAAGCCAAGACTCTCATACCGAAGGCCAGACGGCCTTTCAAGGCAATTCTGCCACCGATAGATCCGAGTCCGATAACACCGAGCGTCTTACCCCAGAGTTGAACACCCATCCAGTCTTCCCGCCGCCATGTTCCAGCTCTCGTCTGTCTGTCAGCCCTAGCAACATGCTTCGTCAGATCCAAGATCAAAGCCCACGCATGCTGGGCTACAGATTCTGAGTAGATCTCCGCAACATTGCAGACTACGACTCGCTTCTTTGTACAAGCAAGAATATCGATGCGGTCATAACCGATGCCGAATAATTGAAGCATCTCCAATCTATCAGCAGCCTCCAAGAAGCCCTCATTGACTCTAGGCGGGCCGGCGATAACATTAACGCCCTTTATCGCCTCAGCCCACTCTTCGGAGCTAGCAGGCCTTCGGGCATCTACATCCGCGACTGCTCTCAATTCGTCCTGCAGATCTTTCAGCACTTCAGGTCGCGGCTGCTCGGCCCATGCGCCTACAACAGGCACCAAATCCGGTGTCAATACCTTCTTCCTCAATGCTTGGCAGTCCTCCTTAAGATTGTCTTTCATGTCATTTCAAAGATATATATGGCATTCTATCCTCCGTAACCTAGGCCTCTCCTTCCCCATCCGCCATACTTGGGTACCGGAGCAGTTATCATCTCAAGCAGCGCTGGGCGTCCTGACCGCATCTCCTTTTGAGCCCTTCTAATGGCGGGGATTATTTCGTCGGGGTTCTCCACCCTTTCACTCCATGCGCCTAAGGCCTCAACGACCTTGGCGTGGCTTTGAATCGCACTCGGGGTTACGTGCATGGTATAGGGATAGTTAGCCTCGTAACCGGCGTACTGAGAGTTGTTGAGGACGATAGCGAGTATTGGGATCTTGTGTCGGGAGGCCGTCTCAAACTCGTACAGACTTGCCTGTGGCGCCGACGCGTCGCCCATTATGGCCACGCAGAACCTATCGGGCTGTGCAAGCTTGGCACCCAATATCGCCGGGAGCGAGAAGCCGAGTGATGTTACGTGTCCCCAGCCCAAGAATCCGTGAGGGATCACAGCTTGGTAGAGGGTTGTAGTCTGGTCACGTGGACTGCCAGCATCATGCGTGAGGATGGTATTCTTCCTGTCAACCGTATTCATTAGGTCCCAGATGATTCTATAGGGGTTTATCGGGACCTCATCACTTGTGGCCATGGGCATCAGCTGTCTTAGCCACTTGTCCCTCTCCACTTGGATTTCCTTGATTAAGGCTTCATTCCACTTTCCTTTCTCTCCTAGTTTCTTCACTTCGGCCGTCAGCTGGTTGAGAATGAGCTTTGTGTCTCCGATTATGGCTAAATCGATTGGGGTTCCCTTGTTCAAGTCTCGCTCATCGATAGTGCACTGAACGATAGTCTTTCCGGGCGGTATCCTCGGAGACATGGTCGTGCCCTGATTCAGGCCGGAACCTATGGAGAATACTAGATCGGCTTTCTCCAAGAAGTGCATGACGGGGTCTCCCCTGATGAAGCCTATTGACAGTGGATGATCTTCGGGGAACGAGCTCTTTCCTGTAAGGGTCGTCGTGACAGGAGCTTGGACGAGCTCAACGAATTCTACAAGTTCCTGGCAAGCATCGGCCCAAAATACTCCTTGTCCTACGTATATGACTGGGTTCTTGGCAGTCAAGAGAGCTCTGACAGCAACCTCTACGTCTCTCGGATCTCCGGCCTGCCTCCAACCTTTGACTGGCTTGTAGTGGAACTTCGAATCGTCGAATTCTCCTTCAGCCACATCGCTTGGAAGTTCGAGGACAACGGGTGAACGTCTTCCTGTTCTAAGGTATGTGAAAGATATTCTCATGAACTCTGGCACTCGGTCTGGATAGTTTATTGTAGCAACCCACTTGGTGACGCCGTCATAGCATTTGGCCACATCAATCCTATTTCCACGCAGTCCTGTTGTGTGAGTACTCGGTCCTCCAGCAACGAGTAGTATAGGAACGAGGTCTTCCCAAGCCTGAGATATACCTCCGAATGATGTTTCTATCCCGCCGCCGCCCATGACTGAGCATACACCGATCTCGGTTCCGTTCTTGACTCGTGTATAGGCGTCAGCCATTGCTATTGCTCCACGTTCGGTCTTCGTGAGATATGGTTTGATGCCGATGTTCCCACAGGAGGTTGCTAGTGGATCGTCGGGGAAGGTGAACACCTGTTTTGTGCCTTCGATTTGCAAAATCTTTGCTACTGCCTCAGCTCCTTTCATAAACGATCACTGGCACGTAGATTCTTCTATGTCCGTATTTAAGAGTTAAGAGACATAGCAGATCTGAGTAATTCGATCTCTGTGAAGAAGTCCGAGGATGTTTTCGTTTCCATTGAATGAGAGAAAGATGGAAAAGTGTTTTGGAAGAAACGGCCATATCAGAAAAAGCAACTGTCGTCAAAATAAGTCGTACTGGTTAAGAGATTCCGGTCTGATCTTCCCTATAAAGCTGAATTATCAGATCTTCCCCTTTTTTGATCAATACTGGCTTGCTCAATTTTATTTCCTCATTATGATATTGAAATTCGAGGGCGTCCTCCCCTATGGAAACGGACTTGATCTTCCTGCCTTCCAAGAATGGAAGTTTCAATGTCTTCACCTTCAGGCTCCCGTATCGAACGCTGATTTCGACGAGTTCAGGTTTCATCTCAAAGGTGCCCCAGCCTGTACCCAGCGACCAGAAGCATCTAAACTTTCCGTTTTCAAGCAGAGCAGGATTAAAGCCTATGTGACCTGTCACCAGATTGAATTCGAATCCACTTAAGGCCAACAGTAGGGCGTATGATGCCATGGAGCGCGCATAATTGCTTCCGCATTCGAATTCGTTCCATGGGTTGCGTTTCTCACCGTCATATCGATCGCGAATCGCTTTCACTATTTCTAGGCCCTCATCAATAAGCCCTTCTTGGATCATGTGACAGGCGACTGCATATTCAAAGCCGTTCATGGTTTCTTCTGCGTAGGGGACGGGAACTACGGGTTTATGCTTGCCTTTTGGCCATTCGGAGATAACTACAGCAGCCTCATCGTTAAGGCTGAAGATGCGGCAGGGATTGAAAAAGTCTCTCATACTTCTCTTGAAATTGTATTTGAAGATGGAAGCCAGAGCTTTCTTTGTCTGTTTCTTGTCGAAAATCTCGCCAAGTCCACAGATATTGGCATGCCACTGGGCTACGACTTGGTCGATCTCGCAGCCATCTGCAATCTGGTATTTGATCTCCTTGTGTTCGTCGTCCCAGTAAGTGTTTTCGACGTTCGGATCTGCTGACTTGAACCGTTCAAGAATAGATTTGTCCTTTATATCAATTATCTGACTGTAATACTCGCCGTTGAAGAGGCGTCTATCCACCCATTTCTTGCCTCTCTCAAAAAGATCTCGGTACTCTCTGGTCATGTGGCTTTCGCCGAAATACTCCGCCATTTCAGCACCTGCCTTTACGGCTGCAAGGTAGAATCCTGTCAGCCAAGAGTTGGGACCGAAAAGCTCCATGTCAAGTGTGTGGTGCTGTCTTCCCTCAAGTATACCGGTCCTGTCCGGATCCCATTTGTCTTCATTGGTCTCGGACCAAGCGTATTCGATGGATTTCTTGATCGCCTCCCAGTTGGATTCAAGCCATAGGCTATTGCCCGATATTTTCCAGTCTCTGTAAGCTTTGACTACGCCGCCGAACTGTCCGTCTGCGCAAGCGTGTGGAAAATCCGACAAGCCCCTGCCGAGTGGGAGCTGTAAGCGAAAGCTCATTCGTCCGTCCTCACGCCGGTTATACTTGAAGTCGAGGTCTCTCATGGAACGTTCGAGTTTCGGAAAGAGAAAAGGCAAGGCATAAGCATAATTCCACACGTGAGTACAACTTCCCTCGCAGCAGCCCGAAGACGGATGGCATCCTTCCCAACCGTAGAAGGACCCGTCCTCCAATCGCAGTACAGTTGGCGTTTTCAGAATGGAGAGATTGGCCGATACAGCGTCCAGTACGAACGGCGGCAGAGTAGACGAAAACAAGGCTTTTTTGAATTCCATAGTCTCGCCATAGAGCCTGTCCCAGTTTTCCAAGCTGTAGATGGCAGACTTCGTCGAATCCTCAAAAAGGACAGCGTAATAGTTCTTCCAAGTCTTCGGGTGGCATTCGCAGCCTTCACGTTTTTCCGGCTTCCAATAATTGTGGCAGTTCGGAAAGTTCCAACCAATGACAAACCTGACGGTTCCAGTTTCTCCCGGTTTCACGTGGATGTGAGTTGCGAGCGAACAATGATCTTGGATCTCTGGAGCGCTTCCCAGATAATGCCTGTTCTTGAATTTCCCCAAGGAAGCCAAGTCTCTCCAGTATATGCCTAGGTTGTCGAACCATCTTCCCCGAAACCAGTATTCTTGGTAGCTAACGTCCGGCGCATCTGTGGCTATCGTCAGGCCTCCGAATTCTGCCTCATTGCCTTTGAACCTGTCCGAGTTGAGCTTAATGAACCGGACTTTCCCTTCTTCTCCGTAGGTATTTACGGTGGTGCCTTTTGGAAGAGGGTTTTGCATCGAAAGGCAGATTGTGTAAGTGATCTGTGCGCTACCAGTGTTCCGAACCTCAATTTCAAAGAACGCTGCTGGTATGCTGGAGTCTTCATCGTTGAGAGGGACGTAGGGATTGAAAGCCATCATCCGTAGTTCCCCCGGGAACTTGTCGTCTCTGAATCTTAAGTTTGCGATTGGATACTCCCCTTCGAACTCGACTTCTCCGAAGTGGGGTACACCGGCCATGTAATCCCGTGTTGAACCAAAACCAAACGATTGGAACGGTGGGTTGTTGATTTCTCCGGAGTATGGAGGTAGGAGATCGCCATTTAGAACCCTTGCGTCTAACACCGCTCCATCAGCCTCAGCCTTGATGGCAAAATGTGAGAAGCCATTTGTACTTCCCTTGTTCGGCTTGTTGAAGATCTCCCAGTCGACCAGCCTTCCATTCCCAGCAAGACCTATACAGCCAGATCCGATACCACCCAAGGGGAAGGAGATTTCCTTCGTTCTAGCTCCTTTGTATACAAACGGCTTTGTCCTATTCCTTAGGGTGTCCCTTTCCTCTGAGAAGTCTGTCACCTTGGATGCGGAAAATGACATTGATCATCACTGATTACAGTGCTTCTATTCAGCGCTTAAGCTTTTGCCAAACATCTTTATGGGCTTTACATCCGTTTGCAGGAGGTTGCCCGCAGAGGGTTTCCATTTCTGTCGACCCGTCTCAAGCCCGCGGCCCTGCAAATAATCTGAGTGCAGTTAACTGCGGAGGGGAACATCCAAACAGCAACGTCAGTATCTGATTAGCGCAAATGACGCTTGGAAATCGTCGCTAATCAATCTCTCCGATTCTCAATCCGATAGGTAATGAGGCTGGGCGTGTACATGTGCTCTGCAGTTCGACATCTGCCTAGACTGGAGGCATCGTGGAAAGCGTGCATAATGTCTAGCACGTGATAAGCCAGTTCGCCATTAGCCCTGTGAGGTTTTTCGGTCTCGATGGCCTTTGCCATATCCGCGACGCCGATGCTGCGGCTCTGTTCAATATAACCGTGAGTTAATGGAACTTCCTTCCACTCCTTCGAACCAGCACGGAGAAAGCCTAGGCTAGATGTACAACTTAGCTCGCATGTCGCAGTCTCCTGTTCAGTCTATAAAGATTCAGATTCCTTAAATAATGTACTTTCTGCGGATCAGACAAGTTTAATATTTTCTTTCCCAATGATGAAATAAAAGGGGATTGAATGGAGTCTTCTGAGGTTAAATTCGGCGTTGACATCTGGGAAGAGGGCGTGTATGAACGCTTTGTTAGATATGTTCTTGCAGCTGAAAAACTGGGTTTTGACTCTATGTGGACTGCTGAAGCCCATGACTTCGACCCCATAGTAAAATTAACTGTGGCAGCTGTAAAGACAAACAATGCGAAACTAGGAACTGTTGTTCTGGTTCCAGCGTTGCGATATCCTGCTGTCTTAGCCAAAACGTTGACTTCGCTGGACATTGTCTCCAATGGAAGACTAATCTTAGGAGTTGGATGTAGCGATCAACCATCCATCGAGAGGAGAGGAGTGCCTTCAGACAAGCCTGTAAGCAGGATGCTGGAGTCGATTAGAATCTTAAAGAAGCTTTGGACTGAAGACTCAATTACCTTTATAGGTCAATTCTATCAAATCAAAAATTACTCTTTGCCACTGAAGCCTACTCAAAAACCTCATCCACCTATCTGGATAGCTGGCGGAGGCCCAAGGATGTTAAGGATAATAGCGACACACGCGGATGGTTGGATCGGGATGCCAACTCCTGATAGATACAGAGCATTACTGAATGAGATACGATACCTAATGAAAAAGAAATGCAGAGAACCCGCGAGACTTGAACCCGCAGTTCTCGCCTTCACGAGCATTGCATCAAATCACGACACAGCTGAACAATATAGCAGACGAATGGGGGAGAATCCTATAGTGGGAACTCCAGACGAATACATAGATAGCATAGAAAAACTTGTGAAAAGTGGAGCAAGACATTTCATATTGGCATTTTCTGCACCTGATGAAAAAACATATTTGAACTCTCTCAAACTATGTGCCGAGAAAGTGATACCATACTTTAGAGAGAAACAAGGCTAATACTCTTCCGAGTTTCAGTCTCTACTAAATTGAAGATTGAAAAAGTTATAACCATTCACACATTTCTTCTGAACTCGCACGTCGATTAAAATGAAATCTGGTCTTGCGCGAAATTCAAGAACACCAACCAAGATATATACTATGACTGTGCACTAAATTTCGGCTGTCTTATGGCATTTGACCGTTTGGTAATAGATTGAAACAAGCGTTGCAGCTGACTTTTCAACCTTTTTCCCGAGATCACAGAGTAACCGACTCTTCTGGAGCGAGGATTTGAACCTCGTCTTTCAACCTCAAGAAATGGTGTACGTCTCTGGTCACAATTGCATCAACGCCGATTTCCCTGGCTGTAAGAAATTGGACAGCGTCCCAAGTGAGGATTTGCTTGATAACACCGAAGGAAATCACGGGCGAAAGGCACGTGATGAAAGGATAAAGAAGTAGCCTAAATGAGTTTGGATGCTTGTGTCGGACATGTGGTTGTGCAGAGTCCGCATCCGTGACAGTTTTCTTTTACGACAAGGCTTTTCCCATTTTCGAGTTTTCTTGCTTGAAATATGCAACGTTTTATGCAGGTGCCGCAACCGTTACATTTGCTCAGATCGACCTTGGCTGTAAGTCCAGATTTTGCTATGTGATGTTTGACTCCATAGTTTGTATAGGTTCTCAGGTATGTACAGCAACATGGGCAGCAACTGCATATGTCGAAGACTTCGCCTTCAGGCCAATCAGTGTAGAGTGCTTGGTGAACGAGACCGTGCTCATTTGCTATTTCTAAGACTTTTCTGGCGACTTCTAACGGCACTTCTTCAGCTGCTCCTCTCTCCACGAGTTCGTTTGAGAATTCGTTTACCGCGAGGCAGGTTCTCAATGGTTTGTTGCAGTTCCTGTAGGTTAGTCTGCATTCGCAGTTACGTAGTGACATATGCCTCGCTTTTTCTAGTATATTAATTGCGTTTTCGTAAGGAAGAACTATGGTGACTGGTTCTGTAACGCTTTCCGGAATCGGCAAAACTTTCCCTTCCGGATATGGATCAGCTTTTGCCCGTTTCACGTGTTCTTTCATTCGATAAGTCGCCAAAGCAGAGACGTATTCTCCTAAAACATCTGTTCTGCCTTCGCCAAGGTATCTAGAAACTATGCTATTAAATGGCTTTACGGAGTAACGCGTTTCCTTGCCTCTTTTCTTTTCAAGAAAACCCTTAATGAATAGATTGTTAACCTGCAATTTCAGGATAGTGGGCGGTAGTTTTGACAATTCGGACAGTCCAGCTATTGAGAGCTCTTTTCCAGACAGTTCAAGGAGCACTTCTGCTTCATCCGGTTTGACTATTAAGGGAAGCACTTCTGTAAACATTGGTGGCGCTTTCAATGCTTTGGCTAGTCGTCGATAGTCTTCGAGACACAATTGGTTCACTGCTCATGGCATGCAGAATGCAAGACCTTCTTATATGCTCAACGCCAACGTAACTCTTTTATCTTGAATAAGCTGTATATACCGCTCCTACATATAGTTGGATGATAACTATGAAATCCAAATTTGAATACGTCGGAATAAGGGTAACAGACCTGCAGAAATCCATCGACTTTTACACAAAACTGTTTGGCATGAAAGTCACAGGTCGAGGCAAAATTGAACAAACCAAAGGAGAAACCGTCTCACTCAAAACCGAAGAAGGCGGCTTCACGCTTGAACTAAACTTCTACGAAAAAGACAGCCCATTCAGCACCAAATACACGGTAGGCGAAGCACTAGACCACCTGGCCTTCAAAGTTGACAACCTCGACAAGGCCTTGGAAGAAGCTCGAAAGGCAGGATATCGTGTAATCTCGGAAATGAAAGCAGAAGGTTGGCGATGGGCATACATTGAAGACCCAGACGGAATCTGGATAGAGGTCTTCTAAAGATATTGATGCATTATCTACACCTGACGCCTCGTTAGACACTAAGATTCAGGAGAGAAAGCAAAGATTTGAGGTGTACCGAACTTTTCGAGTCATGCCATACAAATAGTGCTTGGAAACCGTTGCTAATCTATTTCTCCCACTCTCAATCCGATCGGCAATGCGGCCGGGCGTGTACATGTGCTATCCAGTTCGACGTATCTGCCTAGACTGGAGGCATCGTGGAAAGCGTGCATAATGTCTAGCACGTGATAAGCCAGTTCGCCATTAGCCCTGTGAGATCTTCCAGTCTCAATGGCCTTTGCCATATCCGCGACGCCGATGCTGCGGCTCTGCTCAATATAGCCGTGTGTCAAAGGGACTTCCTTCCAATCCCTCGAACCAGCACGGAGAAAGCCTACCGGTCCACCGAACGTGTTAGGGTCTGGTAGACTCAAACTGCCTTCGGTCCCATATATCTCCATGCGCGGCAGCTGCGATCCCCATACATCGAAACTGGTTATTATGGTTCCGACCGCTCCACTTGCAAAGTCTACTATGCCGACCGCATAGGTAGGAACTTCGACCTCCACCTTCATCCCATACTTAGGCTGGCTAGTGATTGTCCTTTCGGGGAATGTGATTCTGGTCAGACCAGTTACTCGTCGAACAGGACCCAATAGGGTCACGAGTGCGGTTAGATAGTAAGGGCCCATGTCAAGCATGGGTCCACCGCCTCGCTTGTAGAAGAACTCGGGATCGGGATGCCAGCCTTCAGGACCATGCGACATCATGAACGCTGTTGCACCAATAGGTTTGCCAATCCAACCGTCGTCTATAAGTTTCCGGGAAGTCTGTAAACCCCCTCCGAGGAATGTATCAGGGGCGCTTCCAACTCTCAGCCCTTTCTCCTTTGCTAGTTGGAGAATCTTCTTTCCATCTTGCCTAGTTACTGCTAGGGGCTTCTCATTGTACACGTGTTTTCCGGCCTCTAGAGCCTTGAATGCAATCACTCCATGCGAGTTTGGAGGCGTAAGGTTTAGGACAATCTCGATATCCGGATCAGCCATAAGTTCCTCCACAGTGCATGCTTTTGGTATGCTGAATTCCTGGGCTCTCGCCTTAGCCCTTTCCATAATGATGTCTGAACATGCGATTATCTCGATATTCCGGAACATCTTTTCAGTCTTGAGGTAAACAGGGCTTATGTTGCCGCAGCCTACGAGGCCTACTTTTGTTCTTTCCATCCTATCTTCTTCCTCACTCTTGAAGTTGTCTGCTAGCCCAAAGCATACCTCTTCTAACGATTTCTCTCGCCTCAAATATATCGAAATCTTTTGCAACATGACCTAGAGATGAGTAGAATACTCTACCCTCGCCATGCGTCCTTTTCCATACGACAGGCATGATGCAGCCCCTAACCCAGGGAACATCCTCAGTTCCCTGGAATGTTGTGGTAGCCAGAACCTCATTCGACGGATCAACGTGCATGTAATACTGTTCAGACCTCATCTCAAAGTCTCTAAGTCCCTTGGTTATCGGATCATCATGATTGATAATGTTGACCTCGTAATCTATGATGCCGCCGGGATGCGCCACCCAGTGTCCGCCCACCATGAACTGGTATTCAGGGTTGTTCCTGAACGAGTCTCCCATTCCTCCATGCCATCCAGCGATTCCGACGCCGTTCCGAATCGCATCTAGTAGCCCCTTTTCTTGTTCTTTCGTGATGGTTCCCATGGTCCATGCCTGAACGATCAGGCTTAGAGATTTCATCTTCCTTCTATCGAGATAGATGTCGAGAGTACTCGAAATCTCCACTTTGAACCCTTCCTTCTTCAAAATAGGGGCGAAAACTTCCACACATTGTCGGGGTTCATGACCATCCCAACCGCCCCAGACAAACAATGCAGACTTCATCATATCCCCCTTTATGCTCTCTCTAAAAGAATTCCATTTATTAAACTATTGGGGTCCGACTAGATTGAGAATCGCCTAAGCTTCCACGCAGTGAGAGAATACAGGTGTACGGGAAGCCGTGGAAAAGGCGATTTCTCAACGCGGGACAGAGGCCTCTGCTTCCGTTGGAGGCGTCGAAATTGCTGATTGTCAGATAGGAAATCTTTAAGAAAGGTCAAGCTGGATTTATCTTCATCAGCGGGCTTAATGTGAACTGTGATGCTGAATATTTCAGAAAGAACAAAAGATCTGGGAACAGAGAATGCCTTTGTCGTACTGAAAGAGGTAAATGAGCTCTCCAAGAAGGGCAAAGACATCGTCAACTTCTGTATCGGACAGCCAGATTTTGACACTCCAAATCATATCAAGCAGGCAGCAGTAGAGGCGTTAAAAGACGGAAAGACGGGATACACAGAGTCCGCGGGCATCCCGGAGCTAAGAGAAGCCATCGCGGAGTACCTCTCGAAGACAAGAAAGATTGATCTGAAGAGCGATTCAATCGTCGTTTCAAACGGCGCCAAACCGTTCATAGGGTACACCGTACTCTCGGTGACTGACTATGGAGAGAACCATGAGGTCTTATACCCAAATCCCGGTTTCCCAATATATGAATCCCTCATAAGGGCTCACGGAGGGATACCTATCCCCCTAAACCTGAAAGAAAAGAAGGGTTACAGCTTCGATGTGGAGGAATTGGAGAGCAAAACCAATAAGAGAACACGGCTTCTCATATTGAATTCTCCTCACAACCCAACCGGAGGAGTTCTTGACAAAGGTGACCTTGAGCAGATAGGCGATGTCGTTAAGCGATACGAGGATCTCTGGGTTCTTTCAGACGAGATATATTCGAGAATGACACATGATACGGAATTCGTAAGCATAAGCCAGATTGAGGGGATGCAGGAGCGAACCATCATTCTGGACGGGGTGTCCAAGACTTATGCAATGACAGGATGGAGGATCGGCTTCGCTGCAAATGAGAGACTGGCTCGGCATCTATCACGGTGGGTGACGAATACGGATTCCTGTGCTGGTCACCCAAACCAGTACGCAGCCCTAGCGGCATTGAGGGGACCACAAGATGAGTCTAGAAGGATGATGGACAGCTTCAAGTGGAGAAGGGACCTAATCGCGAAAGGACTGAACGAGATAGACGGTATATGTTGCTTGAAGCCGGGTGGCGCATTCTACTCGTGGCCGAACATATCCGAGGCGTGTAGACTTGTCGGCGCTGAAGACTCCGAGGAATTTAGAAAGCGCATACTCTACGACGCCGGCGTGGCAGTCCTCTCTGATATTCACTTCGGCCACAGAATAAAAGGTGAAGGAGAGCATATCAGATTCTCTTATGCAACATCCGAGAAGAACATTACAGAAGGTTTGAGAAGAATCAAGGAGTACATAAAAGCCAATAGAGAAATTTGAGGGCAGATGACAAAAGCCTCTAGGTTTCCTCAGCAACAGACTTTGGAATAAACTCTTCCTGCAAACGTATCACGGCAGCGCTATCCTTCGCCTTAGAGTAACTCTCGAGGAAGGCCAAGTTTAGGGTCAGAAAGCTAGATCCCCATTTGAATTTGGAGAGAATCTCGTCAGCCCTTTCCCAAAATCCCATGATGTAGAGAGCTGCGGCCAAAGCCTCGGCCGTGCTCAACTTTGTGGGAATGCCATAGTTTGTGGGGTTCGAGGCAATCAAATAGGGCAAACATCGAGATGAGCCCCATCTGAGTACCTCAAAGATGTCGTCTGCGTGAACCCAGCTACAGTCGATTGCAGCCAACCCATTCGATCTGGATCTTTCACGGTCAGCGGGGGAACACGCGATCTTCGAAAACGGGTTCAAGATAACTGCTCCATGAGGCAGAAGCCTAACCCGATAAACCACCTCGACTAAGTTGTGTCTCCTCATTTTGAGAGTGGTACATTTCTTTGGATCGCACTGTCTAGCATGGTAAGCGATAATCCTTGGGATTCTATCGATCACCTTTGGACACCTTGAGATGGGACATAGGGTCGTCGATAATTTTGGGAATCCAGTCAAGCAGGTCCGTAGCAACCATGTGGAAGCCCTTCTCCCCTTTGACAAAGTCCCCAGCTGCGCCGTTTATGAAGGCTCCCGCGACAGCAGCCTCAAAGGGGTCGATTCCCTGAGCCATAAGACCCCCAACTATGCCGGAGAGGACGTCCCCTGTGCCACCCACCGTCATGCCTGGATTACCTGTAAAGTTTAGTTTCACCTTCAGCCCATCCGCAATCAGGTCTACATGGGATTTCAGCAAGATGACTGCGCCTAAGTCGTGAGCGGTCCTCTGCACAGATGCTACTCGTTCTTCAATATCCGGAGAAAGCTCTTCCCCTGTGAGGATTCTATATTCGCCTGCATGGGGGGTCAATACCACAGGAACTTCAAGTCTCCGCTTAAACTTGGAGAAGGCCTTAAGTCCGTCCGCATCGAGCAACAATGGGACCTTGTCCTCTTCAACAATTCTGATAATCTCCTCAACGGCATCTCCCGTCTCTTTCTGCAAACCCAAACCAGGTCCGACGACTGTAGCCGTGACATCATTCATGTGCCGCCTAATAACGGACAGATGTCGAGGGCTCAGATACTCACGGTCAAGTTTGAGGGTTATGAGGTTTGGAGACATAGAAGAGATCGTGTACGCTGTCTTTTCCGGCGCCGCTACATATACCAGATCGACGCCCGTTCGAAGAGCTGCCAAAGCCACAAGCGCAGGCGCCCCCGAATATGTTTCGCTTCCGCCTATCACGAGAAGTCTGCCAAAATCTCCTTTATGTGATTCTGGCGGCCTATCCTTCTTAACCATTGATACGTCGCCAGGCCCAGCAAATCTCTCCACTTCTGGGGGGAGACCGATATGCCTCACGACAAGTTCTCCAACATGCTCCTTTGCCTTCAACAATCCGGGCTTCGCCTTGTGAAAGGTTATGGTCAGGTCTGCTTTGACGGCTTCGCCCAGGGTCTCGCCTGTGTCCGAGTTAATCCCGGTTGGAATATCAACGGCCACCTTGAAAGCTTCCACTTCATTGATCTGCCGGACCATATGCGAAACTGGCGGGCGTGGAGGTCCCTGCAATCCTATTCCCAGCAAGGCATCCACAGCGACCCGCGACTTCACCTCCTTCAGCAGCGAAGAATCGTAAATTTCAGCAAGTTCAATTGAACGGCCAAGCAATCTCAATGATTGATAGTTCTCCTTCGCTTCATCACTTGCTATGTCCTCAGGTCTCCCGGCGAGAAAAATCTCTACATCGTAACCTAGGCATAAGAGATGGCGGGCTGCGACGAATCCGTCTCCTCCATTTCCACCCAAGCCGCAAAAGACTGTTATCTTTCCATCGCTCGGTTTGAAGCGAGAAGCTATCTCAACGGCTACGTTTCTCCCGGCGTTTTCCATCAGTTGGAGTCGCGAGACTCCGTAGTACTCGGAGTTTAATTCGAGAGCCCGCATCTCTCTGGTTGTAATTACCGAGTCCTCCTTGCTCATGGCTTCACTTTCTCCCTAGAAAGCTTTTTAGGCACTAAGGATGCTATCATAATCAAGGAGAGACTATTTATGCCGATCGCTTTCGTCCTCATAAACACAGAGATTGGTTCCGAAAGTGAGGTTCTCAAGACACTGAAAGAAGTTGAAGGCATAGAGGAAGCATACAGTGTCTACGGGGTTTACGACATAATCGCTAAGGTGAGGGCCGAGTCTATGGAGAAGCTCAAGGATATAGTGACTTGGCGTATCCGAAGATTGAACAAGGTAAGATCAACCTTAACAATGATCGTAATCGAGGCAGCGTGACCAATTCAGCCGCTTCCCATTTTCTCTGTACTGAACCGGGTTTCCCCAACAGTCGATGCCTTTAAACATCTTCAGCGTTAGATATCGACTTGAGCCTGATCATGGTAGAGGTCCACATAGGTATCGACGATACGGACTCGCCAAGGATGGGATGCACGACCTACATAGCTGCGCTTCTGGTTGAGAGGTTTCGTGGTCTAGGCACCTCATTCATTGATTATCCAAATCTCGTCAGGCTCAACCCTAATGTTCCATGGAAGACAAGGGGAAATGGCGCTCTTTGTCTGAGAATACACTGCCGGGAAGACATCTTAGACCCAATCAAAGAAACACTTATTGATACAGTGGCAGAGAACTCCGACCTGGAATATGACGGAACAGATCCGGGCATCGTCCTCCTCTTCCATGAAGTACCTGAAGATGTTGAAAAGTTCGCCAAAAATGCCATACAGGGCTTGGTCACGATGAATGAAGCTCTAAACCTTATCAAGAGTTCAAACGGAGAGGCGTTTGGATTCAAAATGGGCCGCGGAATAATAGGCGGTCTGGCAGCTATTGGCGAAAGATTCGAAGGAGACCACACATACGAGTTCATTGCTTACCGGACACCTGACAACTGCGGAACAAGAAGACGAATCGATCCGAAATGCGTAGTCGAGATGGACGAAAAAACAAGACCATTAACCTTCAACAACATTGATCCTGAAACCGGGCGAGTCCTCATAACACCTAGGGGACCTGATCCGATCCTCTACGGGATAAGAGGTGAGAGAGCCGAAACCGTGAAAAGTGCTGGTCTTGCTATCCGTTCAGAGGAACCCATCGAACGCTGGATAGTATTCAAGACGAACCACGGAACTGACGCCCATCTCAGGAGAGTTTTATCGATCGCGGAAGTAAAGCCGTACCATCCAGTGATCCTCCAAGGAACTGTGGTTGGAAGACCACAAGTCATCCCAGGAGGCCACGTAATATTCCGGATGCAAGACGGAAGTGGGGTTGTAGATTGTGCAGCTTATGATCCCACCGGCAGCCTCAAAGATGTTGTCAAAGAATTGAGACAAGGAGATCTGGTTGAGGCCATGGGCGGGGTCAGACCATCTTCTCCCGCTAATCCGATCACTATAAACTTGGAGAAGATGCGTGTGATCGAAGTCGCCCGTCAGATTGTCCTCCAGAATCCCTTATGCCCCAATTGTGGGAGAAGGATGAAGTCAATGGGCAAAGAGAAAGGGTTCAGATGTGAAAAGTGTGGTTTTCGAGGCTCTCACCTCAGGAAGATGACCTTGGAAGTTGAGAGGTCGCTCAAGCCCGGTCTGTACATGACTCCTCCTCGATCACAAAGACATCTGACGAAGCCGTTCTCTCGGTACGGACTGGAAAAGAAGCTGGCGAAAAAATGCAGCTTCGATTCGATTCCATGCGTTCTCTTCTCGAGCTCATAGCAACTAAGCAGCATTCGGAAATAGTATCCTTCTAGTCGAGGCTCAATCTTCTGCGAACGGCTGGATTAGTGTCGGCAATCTTCTTGAGGACCATCTCGAAAGTCTCTTCTGGCTGCAGCATTCTCCCAAGGAATACTCCTGTTCTGCCAATCTTGTCTCGACGGAGAAGAATTCGAACACGATTGAGGACAATATCTGGAGAGACGCCCAGCAGACGCGCGACGTTTTCCTCCCTTCCAGCGATCGAACTCTCAATGTGGCCTGTCGGCGTCGGTTCAATGAGCATTAGGCGTTTGTCGACACCCATCACTCGAACGTTCTCTTTGAGCATGGGAAGAGCGGTCTCTCCGCCAAACCTATAAAAGTCCCTTTCTATGGGGCGGAGCTTCACCAGTGGGAAAGAGACATATCTTAGCGGGTCTATCTCGATATAGGCTTTAACGGCGTATGCAGGTGTGGCCTGGACCAGAATGCGCCGACTGATCGATATACCTGAGCCTTCAAGCGCCATCTCAACGGTGAAGGAAGGAACCAGAGAGGGTATGAATATGTCTATGTCGCTTTTCTCCGATATGTCACCTCTTGCGATGCTTCCGTGAGCGATGCAGTCGATATGGGAACGGTTCAATGTCTCCATGATATGTAAGGCTTTTGTCCTAAGAATATTGAGGAGGTCCCAGTGCCTCCGATCGTAGGCAACCTCCCCGCTTTCTGCGCGGATGACTGGTCTCTTCGCCATCTTTCCCATCTTTCACAACTTTGTTTGACCTGTTATCCGGACTAGATATACGGTATGTAACACCTGCTGATAAGGAATCTGCACATGACGTACATGAAGGATCTACCAGAGTTTAGAGTGGCCTTACTGATCTTCTTAGGGGCCTCTTACTTATTAGATAGGATCTCCTTTTCCGCGGGCACGGAGTAGAGGTTAGACCTGGCTAGGCAAAGCTCAGATTTCCGAATCTTCGAGAATTCTCTACCGAATTTCCGAAGAGAGGTTGTATGTCCGATAATGTCGGCGAGGTGGGAAATCTACCTAGGGTTATTGACGATGTTGACGAATGGTTTCTAGAAGGCTGTGCACGCCTAGACCCGAGAGCCATCCTCCAGCTATGATAACTGTGGCCGGGAAATACCTTCCCGAAGGATAGTTCAGCAAGACTATCTCGAAGATGAAGAATGTGATTCCGATTGTTCCTGCGCTCAGTATCCCTGTTCTCCTGCCATACTTCAAGGCGGCTTGAATAGAGAGCAAGCCGGCGAGGAAGAGGTCTCCTAAGCCCAGACCAACATACCCTGATATCTTTGAGGGAAAGGTTGGCACTAGAATGAGTGTTGGCAGCCTCAGCTGGATCATTTTCTCCGCGGAGGTTCCCATGTAACCGGTTCCGAAGACTTGGATGACATCCATAATGGTGAGGAGTGCGGCAAAGACGGTGACAGCTTTCCACGAGAAAAGTCTGGCCATGTAGAACGAAATTAAGACTGCAAATGTTATGGCGAAGATGTTGAGGAAAATTAAGTTCCACCATTGTAGATAGAGCCAGACAAAGCCTATTGGCGGCAATGCTGCAAGGTACCATCTATCCAGAAGGATGTATACGATGATGAAAAGAAGGAAGGAAAAGCCGGCTAAAACTAGGACTTGTATTGCCTCCTGAGGAACGAAGGCCATAATGGTCACCATTATGCCCATGACCACTACCATCATCGCAGCATCTCGTATGCGGAATGAAGCCTGCTTGAAAACAGATCCCAGCCTATCTTGAAGTCTATGGTCAAGAAGGACAGTTGATATCGTTGTGAAACATAGCACTAAAGGAAGTACAATATCGACTATCATGAGGTTGCCACACGGTTCCTGGGAGTACTGAGGCAAATGATCTGCGCAGCAGATAATAAGGGTTGCTAGGAAGGTATGGAGTCTTCCAGGAGAAGGATGTTCTCCGTTACAAATCTTTATCAATTACTCTCGGCTCTTGATTGAGAGAAGCGAGATGCGTGCATGCAATCTCTGTAGGCGCGGGGAAGCCTTCTTTCTCAGACCTTATTCAGGGGAACATCTCTGCGAGAGATGTTTCTGCCGATCTATTGATAGAAAGGTTCGGGCCACCATCTCCAAATATAAAATGCTTGAGCCTGACGATAATGTGGCTGTAGCCGTCTCGGGAGGGAAAGACAGCGTCAGCCTCCTGCATATGATGGAGAAGATTGAGCGCACCTACGCGAAAGCCGTGCTGAGCGCTATCATCATTAACGAAGGAATAAAGGGATACCGAAACGAAGCTGCAAGAATAGCGATCGAGAACTGCGACAAATTGCACGTAGACTACACCATGGTCTCGTTCAGAGATCTGTACGGGTACACCCTAGATGAGATCGTACGCGTGACCAGTGATTCCAAGTTGGCACCTTGCTCCTACTGCGGCATCCTGAGAAGGAGGGCGCTAAACGCCGCAGCGAGGGAAGCCAAAGCCGACAAGATTGCTACTGCCCACAACCTCGATGATGAAACCCAGACATATTTCATAAACATAGTTCACGGTGACCCCCTAAGGATGTTCCGGGTGAAACCTGTCTTGGCCACAATTCAGCCAGGCTTTGTTCAGCGGATTAAACCTTTATGTGAGGTGCCGGAAAGAGAAGTTGCCCTATACGCTTACGTCAAGCGTATTAATTTCCAAACCGTGCCCTGCCCGTATGCTGGAGGAGCACTAAGGAATGATGTTCGGAATATGCTAAACCGGCTGGAGGAGAAGCATCCCGGCGTAAAGTACACAGTCTTCAGGTCGGTTGAGAAGCTTAGGAATTCCCTAGAGAAGATCAGTTCAAAGGCAGAGATTAGGAGATGTGAGATCTGTGGTGAACCTACAACCGGAAAGACCTGTCAGGCATGCCAGATCCTCAAGGACCTAAGTATTATGTGACATCTTGGTAGGTGCTCTCCCCTTCTCCAGCATCCTTACATGTTGAAGCCATGGCCGGGCGGGTCATTGTGACTGGATACCCTTCTTCAGAAGCTTGAAGGGGAAAGGCTGCAAGGATATCTGACCGTTGAGATCTATGCGACCCGCGATCTGGGGGAGATTGAGCTAGCTCAAGATCTTAAGAGTTCAAACGATATACTCGCCAAAGCCGGTTTGCGTAAGCGTTAGAGGGGAAAGTCACACATGGGAAGTACCCCCGCGATAGCAATTCCTTCCATTCTTGAGGATTCCAATAACATGGTCACAATTCCGGATGCGTGTTCCTTCATCAATTGACTCTGGTTCAGGAAGAGGCCATTGGGATCAAGCGAGATCCTGTTAAGCGGACGGCGGATCCCGAGGTTCGACACATAGTTTTCAGCGGCCCCATCAGTCTCTTCACTCATACCCGCGCCCCCCTGAGCGCCGAGTGTCCAAACTTAGGTTGCTCCCTCCCGGGCCTGGCCAAGTTTGTCTGGCAAACATGGCTACAGCCTCTCTACAGAGGCTGCTCCATGACCATCAGCCCCAGAGGACGGGTAATCAACGCTGGATGACCGATGAACCCGTTGCTCTTCTATGCCTCACCTCAGCTTTCAGCCCGTCCTATAGAGGGTTTACGGTCGAGGCTTCCGGCACTCTCAGGGGACCCCTAACCCCCCGCCTAGACCCACCGTCCAAGGCAAACAATGCCAACATTCAAGTATAAACATTTCCTTCGACGGATATGGTGCACATAAGACACTTTGTGAGTTTGCGGACTATTTCAGACAGTCTTCATTCTAGGGTCGGCTGTGGATATTTATTTAAGCAGCCCTGCGCTACTGTAAAGGTTCAAAAGCAATTATGAAGGTCGACATTCGAGTCTCACTTGGATGGGCTCGATTGAGGGCGGTGTCTCACTGTGAGCCAGAGTGAAGTCAGTTCCGAAGGTGCAAGACGTGGGCTGGCCGGCAGCTTCGGCCATAGTTGCAACGAGGTGTCAACAATGAAACCTATCACGGAAAAGAGTCCTCAAAAACTTGATAGTTGGGAGATGGTTGAGTCCTCAACGTATTCTAAACTTTGCGGCGCGCTTTTTCTCCTTGGGTCAATGCCTTTCTAAGGAGGTAAGCGGCCAGTGATCAATACCAATGATTCTGGAGCCATCCTAAGAAAGTTCAGAGAGGCTTTCTCTCCCTCTCTTCTTTTCCAAGTCCATTCCATACAAGAGCAAGTTGCATAAGATATCTCAGTAGTTCCTTCCGGCCTTTGTTCCCTCTCGACTCGACAGTCAATTTCTTATCACAATTCCTTCTGTGCGAGGGGCTGAAAACATATATAGAGAATGTCAAAGAGGCTTAGATATGGAGAAACAAAAGATCCTATTCATACCCACCAGGAGTCATCTTAATCTGGTCTTTTCCCAAGAGACTGCCCAGAGACTCGAAAGCTGTTTCAATGTAACGTTCAACTGGGAAGATAGAAACTACACATCCGAAGAGGTCGCACAGAAAATTAGAGGATTTGATGGCCTTATCACCGGTTGGGGTTCTCCTCCGCTCACGGAATCTATATTCGAAAATGCCGACCGCTTGAAGATAATAGCTCATTCAGCGGGATCCGTAAAGCAATTATTGTCTGAGGATATCGTGAGGCGCCACATTATCCCTAGAAAGATCTGTGTCTGCAATGCTAACAAGGCAATAGCTTTCAACGTAGCCGAGGCAACCGTCGGACTCCTAATCATGGCAAGCCACAGGTTTTTGGATCATGTGATCAGCATACGGGAGAAACGGATATGGAGAAATCCTGACATACCTTGGAATACGAAGACGCTGAATGGAAGCACGATCGGCGTCGTCGCAGCAAGCACAGTTGGCCGCGAGGTCATCCGCCTGCTCCAAGCCTTCGATGCTAAGATACTGGTCTACGACCCCTACCTTTCGGAGTGGGAGGTAGAAAGGCTGAACGTTGAGAAGACGACGCTTGAGAACCTGTTCAGAAGATCAGACTTCGTAACGATTCATGCCCCGGTCACAAAAGAAACGGTTCACATGATAAACGGGCGCCACTTGGAGATGCTTCGTGATGGGGCGGTTCTCGTGAATACCTCCAGAGGGGTCATCATCGATCAAGATGCGTTGTTGAGGGAATGCGAGACTGGAAGGATCATAGCGGCCCTTGATGTAACCGATCCTGAACCTTTGCCTCTCGACTCTCGTTTCAGAGATCTCAAGAACGTGATAATTACCCCTCATATCTCTGGCGCTGGACGGTACGGATATTACAGGATTGGGGAGATGATCCTCCAGGCGCTCGAAGACTATTTTGCGGATAAGAGAGTTGAAGTGGAAATCAACTTTGAGAAATACAACATACTCGCCTAAACAAGCAGAGAACCTCACATAGCGCAGTTTATGGGAGGTTTCTCAATCAGATTCCCTTAGACCTTTTTGGCAGATCTTGGCGGAGTCCCCCTTGCCGCCAATACGGAATCACCTCGAGAAACCACTTGGTTTAAGCCTGCAGCTACATCAATTAACGGGTTCATTTCCTCTTAGAATCTTCATGAGGATCGGCATCAGAAGGGTGCCCATCTCTAGAGTGCCCAGACCACCGTTCCTACATTCACTTTCAGAGAATCGCCTAGAACCGTCGCGAGAAACCTTATTACCTGAAATAAGTAGGGGGACAGGATCGTCGCTGTGTGCTTTCACTTTGCAGGGAGTTGCGTGATCAGCAGTGATGCACATAAGGCATTCACCCAGATCTATATTTGGAAGCAGTTCTCCGAAGAAGTACCTATCCACAGCCTCGATGACGCGGGTTTTAAGTTGAAAATCACCGTCATGCCCAGGCTCGTCGGGGCCTTTTATGTGAATGTAAAAGCAGTCGAAGGAAGGGATAACGGCGAGTAATTCCTTCACTCTAAGTGAAAAGTCGGTCTCGAAGTCTCCGGAGGGCGGCATCAGATCTACCATATGCATCCCTGCCAACCTCGCGATTCCCCTTTCAACAGGCATATCGACGAAGCAGGCGAACTTGACACCATATTTGCTGTTTATGTCGAAGAGTACTGGCAATTTGCTGCCAGCGTCCCTTGTGAGTATGAGGTTGGCGCTTAATTTTCCCTCTTTTACACGTTTCTTGTTCACTTCATGGTCTTTGAGGACCAAGCTGCTCTTCCTGACGAATTCATTGACAAGCCGTGCGGAAATCTTGGTAGCCTCTTTCTCATCTAGGGGTTTGCTGTTCGCCAACTTCATCTCAGCTCCAGCCTTTACAACGCCAAGACCTTTGACTCTCTCATAAGCGGGGTCGGTATTCGTGATTTGTCCTGAGAGAGGTCGCTTTCTACTCCTAATAGCTAGGACGCCTCTATGCCCTAAGGTGCTCCTAAATTCAAAATCTGTCGGATAAGAGTCCAATCTGACATCGCGATTCACTACTTCAGCCAACATACTCGCCTCTTCGGTTGTAAGATCGCGACCAACCCTTCTATCTATTATCCTCCTACCTCGATCCATTGTTGCGAAGTTACATCTTAGGGCGAGATCACCGTTTTTCATGTCCAAGCCCGCGCCAAGAGCCTCTATAGGGCCCCTCGCAACATCATACTCGAAAGGATTGTATCCTAGAATGGAGATCACAGCGACATCACTTTCAGGCGCTATCCCTTTACCAAGTGTGTACATCAGCCCTGTCTTTCCTCTCTGAGCAAGGGCGTCCATATTAGGGGTATCGGCTGTCTCGAGAGGTGTTCTATTGCCAAGCTCCTCGATGGGTAGGTCCCCCATACCGTCAATGACGACGAAGATCAACCTCATATAAAGTGCCTCCTTCTCAGACTATTTAGGAGAGAAACTTAAATGGTTTTCAGAAATCCTATCCTCAATCCTGCGGGTTGGAAAAGCCTTATACTATATGTGATCCACAGTCATGGCTGAACAGTGGGAGAACCTATGCCCGCCTTTACAGCACACCAATTGTACAGGGTTGGAAAAGGAATACTCATGGAGCTCGGAGCGACCGAGGAGGAGGCAGAGATTGTGACACGCTTCCTGGTCAAAGCCAACCTCGCTGGACATGACTCTCATGGAGTGATACGAATCGCCCAATACGCGAAGGGAATTTGGAAAGGCGAGATCGTTCCAGGAAGTGCCACCGAAGTAGTAGTTGAAACGCCGTCATCGGCGTTGTTGAATGGTAACTGGGGGTTCGGACAGGTGACCGGGTTTAGAGCATCAAAAATAGCCATAGAGAAGGCTAGAAGCAGCACGGTTAGTGTTATATGTGCCTACAATTGCAATCATATAGACAGATTAGCCGACTACACGATGATGATCGCTGAGAACGGGATGATCGGAATTGCCATGGCTAACTCCGTCAAGATTGTTAGCCCATATGGAGGGATTGACCGCATGCTAAGCACGGGACCCCTCAGTTATGCATTCCCAACTGAGAAGGAGGTGCCTTTCGTACTCGACATCGCCACAAGCGTATGCGCAGAGGGAAAGATAAGAGTGAGCCTTCACAAGGGTGAGAAGCTCCCACACAAGTGGATAATAGACAAGAACGGGCAACTCACTGATAACCCTTCAGACCTCTACGAAGGCGGCGCCATTCTGCCCTTCGGGGGAGAGGTTGGATACAAAGGGTTCGGAATAGGTCTCGCAATCGATGCACTTAGTGGGATTCTGGGGAGATCAGGCGTAGCCTATCACGACAACAAAAGGGGAAACGGCGTTTTTATGGAGGCGATAAACATCGAGAGCTTCATGCCTCTCGATCAGTTCAAAAGGGAAATGGATGAGCTCATAAGAACCGTAAAGAAGTCTAGACCAATGCCCCGGTTCAAAGAGATTATGGTTCCGGGTGAACCGGAATCGAGGAGCGAACGGCAAAGGATCAAGAAAGGAGTTTACATCGCTGAGAAAACATGGGAGGAGCTGACCGACGTTGCAAAGACACTTAGTGTCGATATCGAAAAATGCCTCAATTGAAACCAGCCTTTCAGATCTTGAGAGAAAGACCCTACGCATCTATTTTTGGCTTAGAAGTAGAATCGCCTGAGCCAGATCACCATTCGTCTCCTCGAGTGCGGCTCTCGCCTTTTCGACACTGACATTTGCCTGTTGAGCAACGAGTTGGACATCTTCCATTGGTATAGCTGGCCTATCAACCTTCATTTCTCGAGCCTTCTCGACAACCTCCCCGCCGGCAACCTGGAAAATCTTCTGGCCCTGCAGATCAAGAACTGAGACCTCGGGTTTTATGATCATGATCTCCTTTGCACCAGCTCGAATGATCACCTCTTGAACGTCAGTCAACGGCGCCATACTTAACCCCATACGTTGCATCATTCTTCTGGTTTCTCTCGAACCCATCTTACGCAACTCGCGATCGCCTCTTCATCAATTCATTGTTCTGAGCGCTTTTTAGCTTTCTCCTCGCTTCCTCTTCGGACTCGGACTGCTACTCCGGACTTGAAAAATCCCATCTCATTACCAGATAGCAATGCCTTTCCCACAGCCAAAATCCTATTCTCAGAGTTGACGACTACAACCTCTTCGCTGGGTCGTATTTCTTTGGAGGCTGAAACAACGTGTTTGGCAAATACGTTTCTTCCCTTCGCGATGAAGGTTGAGATCTCATCCTGAACTTTGACAAGCATGGCATTTACACATCCGATCTCCATTAACCTCTCAGCTCCGGCAATTGCGATCGAGAAAAGTCCATCTGAAGGCCTGAGAGTGGCCAAAAGTTTCCCATCAAGGTATACGTGTCTAACTCGTCCCGTCCTTCTGGACAGAGTTAGTGAGACGTTGTCAGGAAAGAGTTTCTCTCCTACATTCTTTCCAAACTGATAGTCGGCTACATGCCTTATCTTCCGAAGAAGATATTCCCTGTCAGACATCTGAACTAACCTTTGAAGCTATATTTATGCCAAAGCAGTCACTATTAACTATTTGGTGACCCTGTCTTGAGATGCGAAGTCTGCGGCCGTCAGATTCGCGGAGAGGCTAGGAAGGTCGTAATCGAAGGAGCAAGAATGCTTGCTTGCGAGGACTGTGCAAAACTCGGTTCCCCTTACTTCGAACCCGAAGTCGGCCCTCCTCGGATGTCTGGAGCTCCTATTAAGACCGCAAGGACGATTCCGAGTGTAGTCCCGCGGTTGAGAGTGACGATGGAAAAGCTCAGTGTGGAAAAAGATTTTGTAGAAAACTTCGGTTCTCTGATCAGAGAATCGCGAGAGAGGCTAGGGTTAAGCCACAAAGAGCTTGGAAGGAGAATTGGGGAAAAGGTCTCGGTAATAAAGAAGCTGGAAACCGAGAAAATGCTTCCTGATGAAATGCTTGCCACGAAGTTGGAACGCATGCTCAAGGTTAGACTTCTCATCAGATCCGAGCAACATGAGATCTCCCAACCAGTCTCATCTCCTCAGCCGCCGAATCTAACATTGGGGGAGATCGCTCGCTTGAAAACTGGGAAGAGGAGGAATCCCCAGGACGAGAGCACTAGTAGTTGATAGAAGACTCGACTCTGAATATTCAAACATCAGTGAGCTGAAGAGTCTCGCTCAAGCCGCAGGCTACGAAGTAGTTGCCTCGGTAGAACAGGTTGGAGCCGCCCACCCGCGCTATCACATAGGATCAGGTAAAGCAAGAGAGATTGCAGAATTAGTGTCCGAACTCGATATTGAAAAGGTAGTATTTGGGAACGAGCTGAAGGCTGTTCAAGCCTACAATCTCGCGAAATTGGCCGGCATCGAAGTGATCGACAGGTTCCAGCTCATTCTTGAGATCTTCGTGAGGAGAGCTTCCACAAAAGAGGCCAAACTCCAAATCGATCTAGCCAGACTGCGGTATGAACTGGCGCATGCCAGAGAAAAGGTTAGATTGGCAAAGTTGGGGGAGCAGCCGGGGTTCCACGGGCTAGGTAAATACGAGGTTGATGTTTATTACGAGACGATACAACGCCAGATGAAAAGTACTCAAGAGAAACTGAAAAGGATTCGAGAGACTCGGGTCCTGCATCGGAATCGGAGAAGAGAATTGGACTTGCCTCTAGTCTCCCTTGCAGGATACACGAACTCTGGAAAGAGCACCTTGTTCAACAGTCTCACTGGTGAAAATGTCAAGATCGGTTTGGGTTTGTTCACAACATTGTCAACCACGACAAGAGCCGTCGACCTATTCGGGAAAAAAGCCCTACTAACCGATACGGTCGGTTTTGTCAGTAGACTGCCTTTGACATTGATAGAAGCCTTCAAGTCAACTCTCGAGGAGACAATATTCTCAGATCTGATCCTTTTGGTGGTAGATGTTAGTGAGCCCGAGCCTGATATGGAACGAAAGGTTTTGGTCTGCCTAGACACAATCCAAGAGATAGGTGCAGGAAGAATTCCAATGACAATTGTTCTCAACAAAGTCGATCTGGTTCAGGATCCAGCACTGGAGCGCAAAATTAAGAGCATAAAGAGTCTCGGACTTACCCCCATATCAGTCTCGGCTTTGCACAAGACAAACCTTTCTTCACTGAAAAGGGAGATGTGGAAATTCCTCAAGGACGAGGTAAAGTCAAGTTTCTCCCTTCGGGTGAACGCAGAATCCATGCCTCTCTTGTCATGGGTCCTCAACGAAACAACTCTTCACGATGTAAGATACGAAGGTGAATCTTTTAGAGTCTACTTCGAATCATCGCCACAATTTGCAGACAGGGTTAGGAGCCGGGTTGAGAAGCTCGGTGGAATCTTTGAACGCGGATGAACGGCAGGTTTCAGTGCTTCGTCTGGGCCATAGGCTTGACCGCGACAAGAGAGTCACCGCACACCTCTTTCTGGTAGCCCGTGCCTTCGGAGCCAACAAAGTTATATATGCTGGTCAGAGGGACGAGAAATTGGAGGAAACAATTCGAAAGATCGTGCAGTCTTGGGGAGGAAACTTCAAGGTTGAATACCAAAAGGACTGGAAGAAGACGACAAAAACTTGGCGGGCTGACGGCGGAGAGATGATCCACCTCACGATGTATGGTCTTCCAATCCAAGATATCATCAGCACAATTAGGGAATCGCCTAAGGACAAGCTCATCGTCGTAGGGGGGGCAAAAGTTCCGGGGGAAGTTTTCAAGTTAGCTGACTGGAATGTTTCTGTGACTTCTCAGCCTCATTCAGAGATAAGCGCCTTATCCATCTTCCTAGACGAATTTTTCGAAGGAAGGGAGCTCTCCAAGACCTTTGAAAACGCTGAAATGTGGGTTATCCCCCAAGCCAAAGGCAAGAGAATCGTGAAGAAACAGGGGATTAAATAGGTTTAAATTGCTCCCTTGATAATATCATAGGGTAGGCAACGGCGAATCCGGATGTCAGTTGTAGATTACGATACCTTGTTTAAGGTTGTAGAGGTCATTGGTGGTAAGGACGCCGTCAAAATAGCTCATGTTTTGAGCGAGGTTGGGGAGACCACCGACGAAGAGATCGTGTCCAAGACCGAGATAAACCTGAACGATACCAGAAAGATACTTTACAAACTCTATGACCATTCCATAGTCGCCCTTAAGAGAACGCGGGACAAACAAACCGGATGGTTTCTCTTCCATTGGAGACTCCAGCCAGATCAGCTTGAGGGATTCGTGCTTAACCAGAAGAGGAGGGTCTTGGACAAGCTGCGGGCCAGACTTGACTACGAAAGCAATCACGACTTCTATCATTGCCATACATCCGGATGCAAGCGAATTACATTCGAAGATTCTGTTGAACTGATCTTTCAATGCCCAGTCTGCAATAAGCCGCTGGTCCACTTTGAGAATGGTAAGATGATCGAGTTTCTAGGCAAGAAAATCGGGCAGATAAGGAAGGAACTCAGTGAATAGGAGGCTGCCTTCCGAACGCGAAGCCTTCATGTTTCTCCGAAAGAGTGGTTGCGCCAAAGATGTAGCAGTCCACTGTAAGGCGGTTGCAAAGCTCGCTGTTCGGATGGCGGAAAAATGCAAAGGACAAAACATGAATGTCGATGTCGAGCTGGTCAAGATCGGCGCGCTTTTGCATGATATTGGTCGTTCCAAGACCCATGACGTCGACCATGGGATATTGGGCGGCGAGATCGCTAGATCGGCCGGCCTTCAGTTGGACATAGTCTCCATAATCGAACGTCATATAGGTGGAGGCGTAACCCCTGAGGAGGCGAGAAGACTGGGCTGGCCAGACAGAAGTTACATGCCGCACACCATTGAGGAGAAAATTGTCGCGTATGCCGACAAACTAGTCGAAGGATCCGAGGTGGTACCGATCGAACGAACCATTCAGGCCTTCGAGAGAAAACTGGGCTCCCAGCATCCGGCGATAAGCAGGTTGAAAGAGTTACATGAGGAGATGTCCATTCTCCTTGCCGATGCGCAGTAAGCTCACATTTCTCTAGATCCGACACTTTGAAAATCCTGTCTTTGTTTGGTTTCTGCAAGATTAACGAAGCCTTTTTGCGTGTGCAGTATCCGTCGAAGATGCGAATCTTTATAAAGATTCTTTCCTTAGGCTTTTTGTTGATTTAAATGGAATCCGACATGTCTGAGCCTTCAGAAAGTGTACCTCGTCCAGAATATCCAAGACCAGATTTTCGTAGAGATGCGTGGTTGAACTTGAATGGTCTTTGGGATTTCAGGTTTGACGATTACGACCTAGGCGAGAAGGAAGGATGGCAACTGGGACAGAAGGATTTTGACAGGAAAATCCTTGTCCCTTTCCCCTTCCAAAGTAAGCTAAGCGGAATTCAAGACGAAAGATTCCATAACGTAGTTTGGTATCGTAGAGAGTTATCCATTCCAGAAGACTGGAAAGGAAAGCGCATTCTACTGCATTTCGGCGCCGTCGATTATGAAACAAGGGTTTGGTTAAATGGAAGGTTTCTGGGTTCTAATGTCGGAGGATATGTCCCCTTTTCTTTCGACGTTACAGACTATGTTAAGGAGAGAAATCTGCTTGTTCTAAGGGTTTTTGATGCTCATGGAGACCAGGCGCGAGGCAAACAGGATGCCAAGCTTCATCCTCGTGGGGTTCTTTATATGAGGGTCACTGGAATTTGGCAGACCGTTTGGTTAGAGGCTGTGGGAGAAGCTTACCTCACGTCGAACAGAATTATTCCCGACATAGACAATGCTAGGATGCAGATCTCGGCGAGTTTGAAAGGTGAGACCGAGGGATGTAGCCTGTCGGCAAGTGTCTGTTTTGCCGGCAATGAAGAAGGAAAAGCTGAAGGAAAAGTTGATGACGGTTCAGCTCAACTCGAAATCTCTTTACCCCACATGAAGCTGTGGTCTCCTGAAACGCCTGACCTTTACGATGTAGAATGCAAGGTTTCAAAAAATGGGAAGACATTAGATGACGTTCGAACCTACTTTGGAATGAGGAAAGTGTCTATTAAGAATGGAAAGATTCTCCTCAACAATGAGCCTATTTATCTCAAGATGGCGCTAGACCAAGGATACTACCCAGACGGATTGTACACTCCGCCGTCTGATGATGATCTCAAGACGGATGTTGAATATGCTAGACTGCTCGGCCTCAATGGCGTGAGGAAACATCAGATTGTCCCCGATCCAAGATATCTATATTGGTGCGACAAGATCGGGCTTCTTGTTTGGGGTGAGATGGCCGATTGGGGAATGCCCCTTAAGATGAAAGACACTTTCTGGGAGGAATGGAAGAGAGTTGTTGAACGTGACTTTAATCATCCTTGCATAATAGTCTGGGTTCCTACGAATGAAAGATGGGAAGCCTATGAAGACAAAGAATGCCAAGAGGCGTTAATTGGGATATACCAGAAAACGAAGGCATTAGACCCCACTCGATTGATCGTTGACACAAGCGGATACGCGCATACCAAAACCGACATAGTTGACACACATGAGTATATATGGAAAAAGGGGCACGATTTTAAGGAAAAGTGGAAGATGCCATCAGAGCATAAGGAGCCACAGAGGGGGTGTTTCCCTCCGTTGGCTAAGGGATTCAAGTTCGACGGACAACCAATAGTCATAAGCGAGTGGGGAGGCTACATAATAGACAAGTTTAAGCCGATCCTCGATAGGCCTATTGAACCTCCTCGACATCTTGTAGAAGATGAATATGGGTTCATCAGCCTGTACCGAGATGTCGTGGAGGCTATCTTGAACAATCCGACCATCTCTGGTTTCTGCTACACCCAGCTTTACGATGTGGAAGGTGAAGTCAACGGCTACCTGACCTACGATAGAAAATGGAAAATAACACCAGAGAGAATAGCGCAAATCCATGCAAAATCACCTGAGGGCACGACCTAATCATATATCGGGAATATCGTATTCGTCGACAATATCAACCCCAAGCCTAAGTTTCAAGGCGTTGAAGGCAAGTTGGGAATGAATGACCTTCTCAAACTAGCTGGGTAGGAGACTGCCTCCCACCTCTTTCAACATCAACGAAATCCACCGGCTCATCCCCTAAGCCTCGGTCCCGGCAATCTTGAGCTACGCGCTGGGAGCAGTTGCGTTCAATTGACAGTACAAGCCGAAACTCCCAAGATAGCCGATCACTATAATCACAGAATAGGCCGCTCAGATACCGAGTTCTTCGTATTGAAGCATAAATGGCAACTTGATACCCTGTTGCTGAACCATTGATGTCACCCAGTGGCAATGGGTCCGCGAATGCCGCAAATCTCTTGTGACTTCGTAGGATATACACTTTATATGGTAGAAAAAGTAGAAGATCCCGGCGTGATGCCGATTTTTCTCAGGCGAACCCTTGGTCTCAACTTCCGCCAGCAACGAATAACGCTTCTTGGACAAAAGCTTCGCCTAGGAGGTGCTAGAAGATCTATCGCCATGCACGAATCGAATCGAGGATAAGAGGTCATTACAGCCCATTGGTGCTGTTTATAAATCGGGAGCCATAAAAAGGTAGTCAGGTATCTCCGGAGGAGCATGAAAGAAATGAAGGTTTTCATTATGACGGATCTGGAGGGAGCTACCGGCGTGGCGGGGGATTGGAGTGACTTCAACCCCGGAGCCAGGGAACACGAATCCGGGAGAAGGTTCCTGATCGGGGACGTGAATGCGGCTATTGAAGGCGCTCTTGGAGGCGGAGCCAACGATGTTGTTGTTTTGGACGGGCATGGACCTGCCTTTAGCATAAAACTTGAAGATCTAAATCCGAAAGCGCGGTTGATAAGAGGCAGGAGGATACTGGAGCTGGAGGGTCTGGATAGTTCTTTTGATCTAATGTTTGGAATCGGGGCTCATTCGAGGGCCGGTACGCCGGATGGGATCCTAACCCACACCTTGTCAATGGGAATCAGTAACATATGGCTGAATGAACAGCTTGTGGGAGAGATAGGTCTATGGGCCGCGTTGGCTGGTCATTACGATGTGCCGGTAGGACTCGTGACTGGCGATTTAGCAGCGGCTAGGGAAGCTGAAGCTCTTTTGGGAAGTATCGAAACCGTATCAGTTAAGGAAGCTACAAGTCGGTTTGCCGCCAATTGTCTTCATCCCGAGCTAACTCGAAAACTGATAATGGAGGCAGCCAAAAGGGCTGTTGCTAGGGCTGAGGAGTTTCACCCTTTCAAGCCCAAGATCCCGATACAGCTCAAGGTGGAGTATCGTGATAGTGAAAGAGCTGAGAGGATATCTCAAAGAGAAGGTGTGATCAGGATGGATGGAAGGACCGTTTTGCGCCGCAGTGATAACGTGCTGGAATTATATTCCACACTTCTCCATTGATAGAGTAAAATATCTCTAGGTCTCTCAAATTAGTCCTTGCCTGTTTCTTTATCTTCTGAACGTTGAAAGGGATCACCTTTTCCGGGAAGACCTTCTTTCAAATTTGAAGTCTATCCAAAGCTTTTGGGGAGTGATGTCCTGATATCCACCAGATCTAAGAAGAGGTAGCTATCATTCCCACCCTTTTTGTGTTCTCCACTTGTCCTTGGTTCAAGTATTTCTTACCGCACATGGTGTTTGCGGAAAATCATGAGGAAAATCTTTGGCAGACGGGAGAGATGTGTATGAAAAAGGGGGGAAAATAGCGGGAGATGTCTCCAAATAGTGGGGTTGAAACCCCTTCTCCCGCACTATTGGGTGGAAGAAAGAAAAGGAATATTCAGCCTTTCTGATAAAGACTGAAGACCTTGTCTAATATCTTCCAAACGATCTTCTGCCACCAAAGCCTGATCTTTGGGGTCTTCTCTTAGCAAAGCACTCTCTGCAGTATACGGGTCTTGTGCCATCAGGCTTGAAGGGAACTTCGCATTCTTCCCCACAATCAGCGCATACTGCCTTGTGCATTTCGCGCCTTTCCATACTTTTTCGCTCCTGTTTTTTATTGGCAAGAACAAAGCTCAGATCGATAAGCTCTTGATTCCTGCGCAAAGGGCAAGCTAAGGTTCCCTCCTTATTAAGCTTGCTTACATGCAGTTACAGGAGAACCACCGGAAACTGACGGGTTGGTGATCTCGACAGAGAAAAAGGAGAGTTACGGGGGATAACGGAAACATCTCCACGCGGGATAGCGTTCGAAACCCATAATGTGATGGGCCGGCCTGTGTACAATTAAGTAATAAATGGGTCCTTTTTGATTTGGATGAAACGATTTGCGTGGAAGGAGTAGAAGATAGCCAGTTTTTGGTTATCAATTGGGAAAAGAGGAGTTCGTATAATGGTTCGGTGGGACCCATCTATGCTTAATTGGGTGCAAGTCCGGTGTATGGAAAAATCCGATGTTGCTTATCAAGGATGATAAAAAACATCAGGAGTCCTCTTCAGATATTCTGCGCATAAATCTATCAACTCTCTTAGTCGTAGAAGCTTGACCTCAGATTTTCCAATTTTTGCAATCTTCATTATTCCATGCTCTTTACATGGGTTCTCCATTCTAGCAAAGTCTGGATACGGTTCAAATCCGATGTCCCATTTTGGCCATCCCATATTTCTCCCATATTTTTCCAGTAGTTCTAAAGGAGGCTGAAGTTTTCGCGATATATGCTCGGGTAGCTGAACGCGTTCTTCAGCTAAGTGCATTGCTGAGCAAACCCCTAAGCCCACACCTATCAAGAGAACGTAGCCATCAAGTTCAAGGACTTTCTTAAAACCTTCATCTGCGCTTCCTCCTCTAGCGTCAATTATCTCCTTAGCTTTCGGTCCCATAGCAGCAATAGAATGTGTGGGATTAAGACTTCTAATGGCGTCATTGGCTTTCCTAAAAGTTTCAGCGATAATCCCTGTCCAACAAGGCGTTTGCTTAGGATCATAGGGCAGAACATCATATTTCCAAGTTACTCCTAACTGCTTTTCTTTCCCAGTCCGTCTAACTTTTCTGCGGTTTGCAGAGTAGGTTGGCATTACAACTGTACCTTCCTTGCCAACGGTCTCAAGAAGCGCACTAATCACCGTTTCAGCTCCACCTTCTACAAATCCGAAACTGCTCAATGAGCTATGAACTATAACGACATCTCCATTTCTTAGTCCAAGCTGTTCTAAACCTCTTTTGATGTCGTATTTAGTTACGTAATTTTCTTTCCCGATTACCCCTATGTATTGCGAATCATCTGAATCTATGAACTGCTTAACTTTCCATCCGGTTCCTCTGAGGATTTCTTTCATCTCTTCTTTTGAAGCTATTAAGTGATCAAACCACTTTGTTGCGTATTTCTCAAATCTTACTCTAATCTTCAACTCTCCGCTCATTTTCCCTCTCTCTCTGTTAGACCTTTGATATTCTAAGTGTGCTCGGTTAACCGTTCTATATAGATCCATGGTTTCTGCTATGATTACCGCGCCATCAGAAGTCATCCTCAAGACTTTTTGAGCAACCTTTTTGTTTTCTTGAAACGACCAAAAAGACCAAAGTTATTCCCTAGCATGATAATTGTGTCAAAAGAATTAGGCTTAAAATCGACTTCTTCAATCGAAACTACCTCAGCTTTCTTCAACGCTCTTAATTTGGAAACTCTGATAACCAAAGGAGAATTATCAATCGCAAGAACATCCAAACCTTTTTCCTGAAGATACAAGGCATGTCTCCCAGCTCCGCAACCTACGTCCAAAACCCTTCCCATTATGAATTCCATAGCCTTTCTTTCATGAACTGGCCATTTCTCATATTTCGAGAAGTACATTTTTGGCAAAGGAGCAGCAGAAATGTAGCCATCATCTCTTTCCGCTATTTCCAAAACCTTTCTACCATTGTAGAAAGCCCATATCTCGTGACCATAGGCATCCTCCTCTGGTTTTTGAACCTTCCTCATAAGATTCTCCCGATTTCTCCAGATTTATCATAGCTTTTGAGATTCAAGTACGTTGCTCTATGGCTCTAAATGCCTTGTCGATAGGTTTTCGATTTGACTTAGTATTAGTTAAGAATTTGGCGGGCCGGGCCCTGACCGAAACCCGAAAGAGTTGAAGTCTTCATTTCATCGGCATCGTCTAAAACAAGCCGCCTTGTAATGAAAACGTTCAAGTATTACCTGACGAGGAGTTCTACTCGTGACTGAGTATGACTGAGGTTTCGGTGACCAAGAAGGGGCAGATAACCATACCGGTAGAGTTAAGGAGAAAGTTCGGAATAGAAGAAGGAGACAAGGTTGAGGTAGTTGAGGAAGAATCCGGTATCGTCGTAAGAAAACTCCCGAGCATATTCGACCTTGCAGGAAGTGGCGCTGGAAAAGGCGATGTAGAAGAAATAAAGAGGATGCTAGACGGGATGAGGGAGAAGGATGTCTGAAAAGAGAACGTACGATACACGCTTCTTTGTTGAATATTTCTATTCAGATGACGCGGATTTTAGGAGAAAGCTCAAAGAAGACCTTAGAAGGGCAACAAATAGGGTGGTCTCCGCGTTGACAGTTCACGAGATATACCGTATCAACTCGGAGAAGGAGGAGAGAGAAGTAGCGAACTTGAGAGCTGAGACCATCCACAGGGACTTAGACATCGCTGACGTAGATTATGAGACGGCGATCAGAAGTGCAGAGCTAAGAAGCAAGTACAAGATTCCGATGGCTGACAGCGTGATTGCAGCTACAGCTCAAATCCATGGATGCCCTCTAGTTTCAGATGACCCTCACTTCCAAATAATAGAAGGCCTTAAGACAAGATGGTACCCCAAGCATCAAATCTGAAAAAGGTTCAATCTTCTTTTGTATCTTTCCCCGCGAACCAGAAGCTTACAACATTGTTAGACGCTGCTTGAGAGGTGTAGAGTTTGAATGCCGAAAATTCGTTCTACCTTAATCCAAGCTACTGAACTCTTCATGTCATGCTGTCAGCGCAACCCGTTGAATGAGAACAAGGCTGTTAGATGATGCCTATCGGGCTCTCGTGCGGATGTCCATCACCTTTTTAAAGGCACGAAGCGAAAATTATGCAGGCGGGGGAGATAACAGATTGACTAGGTTGACTTCTGCTCAAGCAATCGTGAAATTTCTGATAAATGAAGGTGTTCCCTACGTTTTGGGAATATTCGGACATGGCAACGTTCAGCTTGGTGAAGCCCTGAAGGAACACGAAGACAAGATTAAGTTCATCCAAGTGAAGAATGAACAGAACGCGGTACACATAGCCACAGCGTTCGCAAGATTGACGGGAAAGCCTTTAGCGGTTACATCGTCTATCGGACCTGGTTGCACGAACCTAGTAACTGGGGTGGCTCAAGCAAGGGTGAACAATATCCCCGTATTAGTGTTACCGGCAGAAGCTTTTGCAGACGCAAGCGGTCCACTTCTTCAACAAGTGGAGGGGACCCATCCAAAGGATGTGTTGGCGAGCAACTGTCTAAAACCTGTTTCGAAATATTGGGTTAGACTTGATGGACCAGCCGAATTGATGAAAAGGTTACCTGAAGCTTTTGAAGCGATGCTCGATCCGAGTGATCCAGGTCCTGCGGTAATCGCCTTACCGATGGATTCCCAAGCTTTTAGTTTCGATTATGACCTCGATCTTCTGTTGAAACCAAGGTATAGAGCGTCCGGGAGGATAGCTCCCGATAAGGAAGCCGTGGAAGATGCCGCCAAGGAGATCAGAAAGGCGAGAAGGCCATTCATAATAGCCGGCGGAGGGGTTATCAAGTCCAAGGCTTGGGATGAAGTCGAGGAACTGGCTGAATTAATATGTGCCCCGGTAGCTCAGACTCATAGTAGCTACGGTGCCTTGCTTTTCGACCAGCCGCTCAACGTCTATTCAACTGGACCAGATGGTGCCTTATGCGGAAATAGACTCGCAAAGAAAGCAGACCTAATCATCGGCATAGGAACAAAATATCAAGATTTCGTGGACTGCTCCGAGACTCTCTTCAGAAAAGATGCAACCTTTGTCAACATAAATATATCTCCCTTCGATGTTGGGAAAAGAAGGGCAGTAAAGCTTTGGGGAGACGCAAAAACCGCTCTCAGGATGTTAACAGAAGAATTGGGAAAAGACGCAAGTTCGAGAAGGTTCGGCGATTATAGAAAGACTGAGTATTTCAGAGAGATAGACAAAGAGAGAATGGAATGGATAAGAGAGATAGAAAGGTGGACTCATGAAGATAATATACCCATGACAGAACAGAGAGTCATCGGGATAGTTAACGAATTTGTTGATGAAAGAGCTGTTGTTGTATCGGCAGCTGGGAGCCTCCCTGGCCATTTACTGAGACTGTGGAAATGTAAGGACCCGACGAGGATAGGCTTCCATTGCGAATTCGGCTATTCCACGATGGGCTACGAGATTTCAGCCGGAATAGGAATTAAGCTAGCTGCGCCCGATAGAGAAGTCTATGTCATGATCGGAGATGCTACTTTCCTGATGCAACCTCAAGAACTTGTTACCGCTGTTCAGGAGAATATAGCATTTGCAGTCCTCGTGCTGGACAATAAAGGTCCTCAGATCATAAGGCACCTGCAAAGAATCTCAGGGCTACAAGAGTTTGCAAACGAGTTTAAGTATAGGGACAAAAACGGCAGGCTTGAGGGAGAATACATGCATCTGGACTATGCCAAGATTGCGGAAGGATTGGCTTGCGCGGGATTGAGAGCGGAGAACCCGGAGGAATTGATGGAAGCTTTGCTGAAGGCGAAAGAAACAAAGAACAAGCCTACCTTGATTCATGTCGTCGTCGAACTAGGCAGAAAATTCCTACCTGGCTACGAGGGGTGGTGGAATATTCCGAAGCCTGAGGTTTCCGGTCGCCCTGAATCAAGGCAGCAACTCGAAGAATATCTGAAAACAAAGGAAAGCCGAGTGATAAGATGACGTGTTCTCTTGATTTGCTAGCATGCAGTTGGAACATAACAAGAACCTTTGCCCGAGAACATATTCAATATCGGGGCATAATGCCCTTAGTTGTCCCTTACTCACTGTCAACGACTTCGCAAGATTGGTCAGTTCCATGGAAGATGCCACTGAGATAAGCAGTCTGCTTGTCTCTATCAGTCTACGCTGAGCCGCTGCTATCGCTATGCCTGCGTTATCTCAAGACGTAGCCTTCTGGTCTGGAGGTCTGGTATGCTTCGGAAGACGGCAACAAGAAAGATCTCTAATAGAAAGTTTTTGGAAACCGAAAACTACTGCTTCCATTAGTTGTGATAAGTTCGGTTTTTGCATGATACGTATTGTATGTTGCTCTTCAATTATTGTTCCGACCCCCGTTGCCATGATAATATCGTTGGCATTTGTATGAGTTAAGCCCTTCATGTCAAGTGCCTTATAGTGTGAACTTATTTCTTTATACCAATGACCACATACAAACTAGCAGATCTCTCGTCCTTCGTGTCAAAGATATGCTGTCCTCTGATGCCCAGAAAATACTCCTCTCTTGCTATGATGTAGAATTGTGATATACAATCTCTGATTTCTTTTGGATTTGTGTTTTTGATCTTTAGGAAATAGTCACCTGGTTTCTTTATCTCTTCTTTAAAATATTCTGACTTAGGATTTAGCATCATCGCGAGAATTTTACCGTATTGTTTTGTAACTCTTGCTATCTCTCTTACGGCTTTATTATGATCGTCAAGAAATTCTAAAGTTGTTACAGTGAAAACAGCATCGAATGTAGAATCTTCAAACTGCAAGTGTTCCACGTTACGCTGAACAAAAATTTTATCGCTTCTCCTCCTTGCTATTTCCAACATTTCTTCAGAGATATCCAACCCTATGATGTTTAGACTTGGGAGGTTTTGTTCAAATGAACCTATACCACAACCGACATCAAGTATCTTTTCACAATTCCTTAATTCGTTATACACATAGTCAGCTTCTTTTCTCATTACCTTTTTCCCGAATTCGCTATCACAGAACCTGACAAATTTCTCGACATAAGTGTTCATAACCATCATTCAGACCATCGTTCCATGGTATCTAGTCTGCATGGATCTATGCAAATCTAATTGTGATGGCATTTCCGGAACATTTTTCCACACAATCTCCACATGCAAAACATGCGGTTTGCTCAACGACTGCTGGCCCATGGGGATCGACCCTAAATATGGCTTTGACGGGGCAAACTTCTGCGGCGAAGCACTTCTTGCATGTCAAGCACCTATCCAAATCAACGAAAGCCTTTGGCATCTATATTTTCACACATCGTTGGAGGATCCCATATTTTTCCAGTTTTTGGAACAGGCTTCTACGCTTTTCTTGGTTCTCTAGGATTTCATTCACTATGCCGAGCTGCATCCAAACAACATGGGGAGATCCATGCATTTCCTTCAATCGGGTCGTTTGCTCCATGATGGGTGGCACATCCGCGGCGGGTCTAAAAATGTCAACTATCTCCACAGATTTCTGCAGTTTTTCTGGCAAGTCTATCAGACGTTTGTAGCACTTCTCACCCAATATTTCGTCTGCGAAAGGGTTGATGGCGATTGTGCGATATCCCTGTTCCTTCAAGTATTGCGCCACTTTATACTGTCTTTGGAGGGGTCCCTTGACAGCCTCACGACGGCTACCACTCTGTATTTCTCCAGAATATCCCTTATTTCCCCGTTTATGTCCATATTCCGTTAACCCTCTTCAGCATATCGTTTAGCCATTTCCGCGTTCACGGCCAACTGCTCCAATAAAACCTCTCTTAAGAGGTCGCAAGCCTCAATGATCTTAGGGTTGGCTATGCTGTAATAGATGTTCACAGCTTCTCTCCTTGCGTTGATCATCCCTCTACTTCGAAGAAGTGCCAAATGCTGAGACATATTGGCCTGGCTGACGCCCATTGATCGAGATAAATCACTCACTGATTTCTCGCCTCCCCGAAGCAAGTTCAGAATTTCAAGTCGCTTAGGATTAGAGAGAGTTTTACATACCTCTGCGTGTAATTTGAGCAGGGCTTTCTCCATCACGATCACCAGTTGTTAATATAATTCTTAGGGTTATTCAAAAATCACTTTGATGCGCCATTTCCGGATAGCCAATTCAGAAACGGAATTGAGACTTGCCAGAAAAGCCGAAAATAGAGGAAATCTTCCGACATTTGACATGTCAAAAA
>Ga0315314_1000536_pt1 | contig 40991 bp, 38 predicted proteins | sample TDP9_MG_FD_203631 | JGI IMG/M metagenome (GOLD analysis project Ga0315314, IMG submission 203631) | Freshwater sediment microbial communities from Lake Towuti, South Sulawesi, Indonesia - TDP9 | ecosystem: Environmental > Aquatic > Freshwater > Lake > Sediment | place: Indonesia: South Sulawesi... | reverse complement strand
AATTTGATAAGCTTTTTTTGTCCATAATGCCGAGCAATACTATCGAAAGTTTTAGGTATTACAATACTAACTTTTTTATCCATGAAGGCACACCTCAAGGTGGTGCGCTTTCATTTTGCATATAACCTTTAGAACCTAATCACATAGTCTAACTGCAGTGTGTAAACTTCCTTATCTCCGGTGGACGGCTTTGAAACCCAGCCTTCCACTACGAGGTTTTTGGGGATATTGGCCAAAGCTCCACTTAAGCCAGATTGTGGCGTTTCGCTGCCGCCGGTGCGAGTTCCCAGCTCGTAAAGGAATCCTGCGCTGAACAGCACATCTTCCTTATCATTGATGTGTCTGCCATCGGCTTTCAACTGGAGATTTCTATCAAACAAAGAAACCATCTTATCAATGCCCGCGAAAAAGGCCTCATTATGTGCCTGGGGAGCGTATCCAAAATGCAGTCTGAAGACTTTAAGGTTCAGACTTGTGGCTGCATACGGGAAAACATACCCGTTGTGTTCACGATTATCCGACAGATTGGCAAACCCAATAACCCCCTTCCACATATCATCTTTAATATCAAATGCATACTTGGCCTGCAACGTGGCGTGGCCATGGGTAATGTCATTGGCCTTCCAATCAATGCCAGCCTCTACATTTTTGAATGGACCATATTTGAACCCTATGAATTGTTGAGGATGCTCACCCCCGGCGAAATTCCCCCATGTTTGCAAAACCAGGACCCTCTCAGGGACTATGTCCGTGGTCGGGATGTTATTCAGGCCGGAAGGTCTACTCCACGCCGAACGCCCAACAAAAAGAATGCAAAGTACTGCCAACAGCAAAATGCCGATGGCCGATGGACGAGGGACGATGGACGAACGTGGGTGCTTTGTGCTTTTCATAAGTATTATCCTCCAATCTGAGACATAAGATGTGGCGCTGTTGACAAGAAGCCAAAGTTGTGTTCTAAAGGCTTGAGAGAAGCCGCCTGTTTTATCAACTCCAGCACTTTGCCTTGCCGATTTTCCCGCAAAGGCCCTTTCAAATCTAACCCTATATCGCTACCCAAACAAGACATAAGCAGGCCTGTAGAGGTCAATCTTAAGCGATTACAACCAAAGCAGAACTTGCAGCTTATCGGTGTAATAAAGCCAACGATAAGAAAGGCCTCTGGTATTTCATAATACCGTGCTGGTCCGTTTCCGAAGCTTGCATCGATAGGGTTAAGACTACCAAGCTGGCTTAGTCTATCTTTAATTTCATCACAGGATATAAAAAACTTTCGGTTGGATCTACGATTATGCATCATAGGCATTAATTCGATGAATCTTAAAATGATGTTTCTTTGACCAGCGAATTTGGCAAAATCCAACAATTCATCGTCATTTACTCCCCGCATGACAACTACGTTGAGTTTTACAAAAAAATCCTTTTGCAAGGCGGCGTCTATACCTTTAATAACATCGTTAAGATTGCCGAGCTTTGTTATCCACGTAAACTTCTGCTTATTCAACGTGTCAATGCTCACATTTATTCTTCGCAGCCCTGCCGCTCTGAGATCATCAGCGTATCTTTGAAGTAGGGTGCCATTAGTAGTAACAGACAAATCCCGCAGGCCTGGGATGAGCAAAAGCAATTCCAAGAGCTTCGGCAGGTCTCTTCTTACTAAAGGCTCGCCACCGGTAATTTTGACCTTATCGATTCCTATGCTTGTCGCGAGTCTTACTATCGTGGTTATCTCTTCGAAGGTAAGAATCTCCGCAGGCGCTTTGTGGAAAATGCCCGATTCTGGCATACAATAAATGCACCTCAGATTACATCTGTCGGTAATCGACACCCGCAAATAATCAATTTTTCGATTATATCCATCCAATAACATAGTTTTTGCAGCGCTTACACACAGATAGGGTTTAGGGTATAGGGTTTAGGGTATAGAATCTTATCCTCCTATCTCCTATCCCCTCTCTCCCCAAGCAGCCTCTGTACTCCTGCGATTAATTCTTCGGGTTTGATTGGCTTATCCGAGTAGTAGTCTACCGGAAGCCAATCTTTATCGCCGGCTTCTTTTTCAAAACCCAGGCCTGTCCTTTCCTTTATGGCTGTCAGCATAAGGATAGGAACATCTTTGAGAATTTGGTCTTTTTTCAAATCTCTTGATAGCTCAAATCCTGTATCAAGATGTTCCATCATCACATCCAGTATAATAAGGTCAGGCTTATCTTGTTTTGCCTTCTTTAGTCCTTCTTGGCCACTTTCGGCACTACTTACTTGATAACCTCTCCTTTCTAAAATTATCCTCATTGCCTCAACAATATCGATGTCGTCGTCAATAATTAAGATTTTGGACATTTTTAGCCTCCTCAAGCTGTTCTATAAAGCAAGTTATTACTTATTTTTGTCATTTTAATTTCACCATTGGTCATTAAAGTTGGTTGTTAAATTATTGTGTTTTTTCTTTTTTATTCTTTTAAGTCGGAATATATCTTCCTGTTCTCGTTCATTAAGTGTTTCTTGAATATATTTAACCTGGGCAGAAATTGCTGGTAAAATATGTTTTTCCAGATAGTTTATCTTACGTGAGGTCGCTCTTATTTCCTTGCCTAACCGCTTTAGTTTTATCTGCTCAGGTAGGACTTCCAGGCACAGCTTGAGGAATTCTACAAACCTCTCCTGCGTATCCTCAATGTATGTTGAGGCAGCTATTTTGCCAAACATTTTTGGGGGTATATTTACCTCTGTAGTTAATTCTGGGACTTTGAGGCCCCAGAGATTTCTCTCGCCGAGTTTAACTTCTAAATCCCCTTTTGTAGCAAATGAACAGGAAACCAACTTTTCTTTACCCAAAAATCCTAAGGATAGAACTAGCGAGAATAGTGCTTTTTTCCCGACGGTTTCTAATCGATCGCGTAAAGAAGATAATGGTTTTATCGCTGAAAAAAATTCTTTTAATAGGACATCTTTTTTGTTCCGTAAAAGCTCGGTCCCGACAATTAGTTGTTTTATTTCCGCTTTTTTTAGCAGAAGATTTATCCTGGTGGGGCTTACTTTTTCCATTTCCACCAATCCTTTAGCTGCTCTAAATAGACATCTAAAAATTTCTTACTGATACGTTTCAATTCAGAACTTGGAAATTCAGCTAAGAGTTTCCAAGCTATCATTAGAGTTTGCTCAATGGTTCGGGTGCTTTCTCCTTGTCCAATAAATGTTTTCTCAAATTCATCACAAAACTTCAGATATTTCTTATCCATATCGCTTAGTGCCTCAGCTCCGACAATGTCCTCTAACTTCCTTAAATCAATACCATGGCTATAGGTAGCATATAGCTGGTTTGCCAGTTCACGGTGGTCTTCTCTGGTCTTGCCTTTTCCAATACCCTGGTTCATCAGGCGCGAAAGACTGGGCAAAACATCAATTGGTGGATAGATTCCTTTCTGGTGCAAGCTGCGAGATAGAACCAGTTGTCCTTCTGTGATATATCCTGTCAGGTCGGAAATCGGATGGGTTATATCATCTGCTGGCATAGTTAAAATGGGAATCTGGGTAATAGAACCTGTTTTATTCTTAATTCGACCAGCACGTTCGTATATAGTAGCCAAATCTGTGTACATATATCCTGGATAACCTCTTCTTCCAGGTATCTCTTCTTTACTGGCAGAAATCTGCCTTAAGGCCTCACAATAATTGGTCATATCGCTCAAAATCACTAACACATGGAAGTCTAACTCAAAAGCAAGATATTCGGCACAGGTCAGTGCATAGCGTGGGGTAAGTAGTCGTTCAATAACCGGGGCAGAAGCTAAATTCAAAAATACAACCGTACTTTCCATCTTACCCGACGAGTGAAAACTTTCTAAAAAGAAGCTGGCTTCCCTGAAGGGTATGCCCATACCTGCGAATACTACTGCCAGGCGCTCGGCTTCTTTGACTTTGGCTTGCTTAACCAGTTGACTGGCTATTTTATTTGCAGGAAGCCCAGCCAAAGAAAATACAGGTAACTTTTGCCCCCGCACTAAAGTATTCAAGCCGTCAATGGTACTAATTCCTGTCTCAATAAAGTCAACCGGGACGTCACGGGAATAGGGATTAATTGCTGAGCCAGAAATAGGAATGTTTTTTTCTGGAATCGGTTCTGGCAGACCATCTACAGGCTGGCCTCTACCATTAAAAATACGACCCAGAATCTGTGGGCAAACCCCTAATCTAAGTCCCTGCTGCGATAGTCGAACTCTTGTCTTTTCCAATTCTAAGCCTAAGGTCTCTTCAAACACCTGGATGACCACGATGTCTTCGCAAGCATCTATAATCTGACCGGCTCTTTTGTATTCATCGGGAAGAACAATCTCTACTAACTGGCCATAGGCAGGGTTCTTTATGCCTTTGACAAAGATAAGAGGTCCAGCTATTTGACTTATAGTTCTATATTCAGTAGTGAATAATTTTTCCATACTATCCTAATTTTTTGGCCAGCTCCGCTGCCTGGCTAATGAAATCCTGCTCGGGCAATTCTTTTAGTCGGCTGATTTCTTCTTTTAGAGGATGTGCGATTATTTCCTCAAGTGTTAAATTTTTTTCCTTGTAATTACAGGCGAAATCGTGAAACTTTAAGATCAGCTCCAGAAGGATTTTCTGCCGCCTCAAAGGGCAAAATCCATCCACAGGGTCAAATGCGTTTTGTATCAAAAACACCTCCCGAAGCATTCCGCAGGATTCTAAAATGATTCTTTCTCTTTCCGGCAGCGCTTCAATACCTACCACCTGTGCTACCTTCTGGATATCCTCTTCCTTCTGGAGCAATTCTGTTACTTTAGTTAAAAGAACGTGCCAATCGGAGGCCACATTTTCTTTAAACCACCTATCTAACTGTTCACGATAGAGGGTATAACTTATTGACCAATTTATGGCGGGAAAATGTCTGCGATATGCAAGAGATGTGTCCAGTGCCCAAAAAGCGCCGGTTAGTCGCAAGGAATTCTGGGTAATGGGTTCGGAGAAATCTCCGCCGGGTGGAGAGACGGCACCAATAATAGTCAAAGAGCCCTCGCGACCGTCTCGACCTATACATTTTATCCGGCCTGCGCGTTCGTAAAACTGGGCAAGTCTTGCCCCCAGGTAGGGCGGATAACCTTCTTCAGCCGGCATTTCTTCCAGGCGAGAAGATATCTCTCGCAATGCCTCTGCCCATCGGGAAGTTGAATCTGCCATCAGGGCAACGTCATAACCCATATCACGAAAGTATTCGGCGATGGTTACTCCTACATAAATTGAGGCTTCTCTTGCTGCCACGGGCATATTGGAGGTATTGGCAATAAGTAGGGTTCTTTCCATAAGTGGCTTTTGTGTATAATAGTCAGCAAGCTGAGGGAATTCATGTAGAACGCCAGTCATTTCATTTCCCCTCTCTCCGCAACCCACATAGATTATAATGTCACAATCAGAGAACTTAGCTAAAGTTTGCTCTAAAACTGTCTTACCTGTACCGAAGCCGCCAGGGATGATAGCTGTGCCGCCTTTAGCGATAGGAAAAAGACTATCCAGCACTCGTTGTCCTGTAATAAAGGGGATATCCGGGGTTAGCTTTTCTTTTATCGGCCTTGGTATGCGCACAGGCCATTTTTGTAACATAGTAATAGGAATTATCCTGGCTTGTGTGGGTGGCAGAATACCAGCGATCGGTTCTTGCAGCGTAAATTCACCCTCCTGGATGCTTGAGACTTTACCAGATATATTAGGTGGAACAAGAATATAATGAAACAGGCCTTGTTTTTCTTCGACCTTACCTAAGATATCACCTTCCTCTACAAAATCACCTGCTTTTACTTGGGGTAGAAATAGCCATTTTTTTTCTCGGGGCAGCGAGAAAGTGCTGATTCCTTTGCTGATGAAGAAACCGCTTAACGATTCTAAGGCAGGCAAAGGTCTTTGAATTCCATCAAAGATACTTGAGAGCAACCCTGGCCCCAGCTCTACGGTTAAAGGAAATCCGGTATTGGTTACCTCTTCGCCGACACTAAGCCCTATAGTGTCTTCATACGCCTGGATGAAAGTTAAATCACCATCTATCTTGATTACTTCACCCATAAGGCCTGATGTTCCTACTTTTACCAAGTCATACATTTTTGACGAAAGACCTCTTGCCACCACCAATGGGCCGTTTATCCGGATAATTTTTGCATTCATTTTATTCTTATCCTAAACCCGATGGCGGACCTTATGAACTCTGCAAACTCATCTTCTGCAGGTTTTTCTTTAAATTCTTTTTTCAAAGGGACAGGCATAATCAAAGGTAAATCAGAAGCAAAGATTGTTTTCTTGAGCTTATCATCAAAATTTTTAGTTAATTCTTCATCAATTAGGATAATGCCATATTCTTTAGAATTTATTTGCTCCTGTAATTTGGATTTTGCTTCTTGTGAGTTTTTTACTGGATAGGTCGCCACCTGAGCAAGCTGGAAGCCTAAGGCAAATTCATTCTGGGTAATTACCAATACTTTATGCGTCATTTTACATCAGTGAAACTATGATAGTAGCAATTGCTCTTTTAGAAGATGTGGTTGGACACCATAGTATAATCCGCAAGATATGGTCCTTAGATTGATAATTTCTATTTCTTTCATCTGCAAGTATCCCAGAGCCACACCTATATTAAGGAGGCTTTTATAGTATAGTTTAGATGCAAGATGCAGTAATTGTTTTTGGAAAAACTTTTCTACCGCTAAAATACCATTTTCTTGAGGCAGGGACCTTGACAGCTCAAAAAGGAAGTCTCGATAGTAGAATTTTGCCAGGGCAGCTAATGCCTCTCGAATATTCTTATATTTTTGAATATCTAAAATAAAACCAAGAGGTATTTCCCCCTGTGGAATAAGATGTGCCTTGTCTGGCTCGGAGTGGCTGTGGATTGATTTAAGGACCAATAAAATATTTTTTAAGTCGATTTCGCATCGCAGGAATTCCAGAATTTGAGCGTCATCAAATTTATTTTTTTCTAAATGAGAAATACAATACCGGAAATAGAGAAGCTCCAGCGCATCTTCTATTTCATTGAGGTTTCTTTCTTTCTCGTACTGGTGTAAGACAGAACGGACTTCGCTTGACCAAGGGGTATCTATTTGCAATAAAACATCAATTATACCTTTTAGGGAGTTTTCTTTACACAGTCGTGCGCAAAAGGAGTTATCCCATTCACCTGCGCAGATAATTATCTTAATTTTTTCTCCTTCGCTTATATGATAAAAAATTCCCCGCAATGCTGTTTTTAAGTTCGAGATATCGTAACGGTGCAAAATAAATAGAATAAGCTGGCGGGGTCTGCCGCCAGAAAAATTTGTTATTTTTCTAAAAGTGTGCTCAAGATTATTTTTTAGAGCATTATCTATAGCCTGCTTTGTCTGACCCTCCTGTGCCATTATTTTTCCTAAGTCATTGCTATAGGAAGGCAGGTTCTGTAAATATACAAAAAAAGCACCAAAATTATTCTTATGTAGAATTTCCTCGTAATTATTTTTTCCAAGCAGGAAACTTTTCATTGCCCTGATTCGTGCATTGATATATCCAAAATCCGATATCATAAACTCTATTCTACGTTTACAATGGTCTGAAAGAGTCTCTGTCTGATTACAGGGGTCAGCTTATCTAAACGCGAAGCGAAAGTATTGTTTAAGATGCATCTTTCTTCTTGGTCACTTACAATTATTCCACCTAAAGACTCTGACATTTCTTCTATCTTGGCGTTAAGCTGTAATTCGGCAATAACTGTTTTGCACAGCTCTTGGTCTTGTTTATCTATTTTGACTATAACTTTTGTCTTATCGCCAAAATTTTCTATAGCTTCTTCAATCAACGACTTAAGTATTGAGCGATACTTTTCTTTGTCCTGGCGTAAATTCTGTAGTTCTTTTTTTATCCTATCTAAGACCTTATTAAAAATTTTTTCTTTCTCTAACAAAATCTCTTTTTTGGCCTCAAGATGTAGCTGGCTCAACAATCTAATTCTATCTTGTTCTATTGTCTTTTCTAATTCTTGAAGATATGTCTTACGCATAAACTCAACTTCTTTTTTGGCTGTAGCAAGAATACTTTCAGCGAGCTGTTTTGCCTGATTTATTAAATTCGCCTTTTCTTGCTCAAATTCTTCTTGGATAGCTGCTTTTATTTCTTTTTCCACTATTGTCTCCCGCCGCAAAAACTAAGTACCATAAAAGGCAACCCGTACCCTCGCTCACGTGACGAGGCAGACTTTTTGCAATTTAGCAACGGTAGCGGTAGGGTGGGCTGGCCCGCTCCGGCGGAGGCCTACGCCGAGCCGAGTGCCCACCATTTTTGGCGTGCGGAGCACACCCTACTTGATCATCAAAATAATCATTGCTGCAATCACAAAGCCCAGGATGACTGCGGTCTCTGGAATTGCGATGCCAAGAATAACTGGTCCGGTTAGTTCGGGTCTTTCTGCTAATGTCCCCATACCTGCTGAACCGATTTTACCCTGGGCATAGCTGGTTCCAATAGCACAAAGACCTATTGCTACTGCTGCTCCCAATGCTAAGGCTAAGGTATGCATAGGATTTGGTTTCCTTTCTTAAAGGGTTTATATTGTTTACCACCTGTTTCATAAAACTTAGGAAAGAACTCTACATAATGGAGTCGCAGTGACTGAATTGTCGGACTGAATACCGATAAAATCAGATTAAGTATGTGTATCAAACTGGCAACAATTATACCTAAGATTATATCTCCTGTTAAGCTACCAAGTGTATTGGCAATATGTGCCATTATAACCCCGGCTAAACCCAAGGCCATAATGCGGGCGTAAGATAAGATATTCGCCACCGTAGAAATCGCTTCTAATGGACCGATAAACCCCTTAACCAGTATAAGTACCGATAAGGAAATGGTAAGTAGAGCTACCGAAGGGGTAAAGAAACCTCCAGGTAAGAGTTTGGAAAAAGCGGCAACTAAAAAGAATAAGCCAAACAAAGACAGTATAATAGAGCCCTTTTCCAAGATTTCGTTTCGATGTTTCTGCTTTACTGCCTGGATAACACCTAACACCAGACCTAATAGAATGTGAAACACGCCTAAAGAGATGGACAAAATCAAAAATGGGACTATATCCTTCTGGCGATGAAATAAGATAGGGTGCAGGCCCAAGATATGACTACCCAGCTCTCCAAAGAATTCGCCAAAAAGTATACCAAAAACAATGCTCGATACGGAAACGTAAGAAACTAATTTGGAAATAGTTTTTAAGAAAGTTTTTTTTGCCCGTCTTAAGAACAAACTTACGATAAGTAAAATTAGACCATACCCGATATCACCCACAATCAAGCCGAAAAAAATAGGGAAAAATATGGATAAGGATTTGGTAGGGTCAAAGGTTCCATATTTAGGTGGTTGTAACAGAGAAAGCAGAAGTTCAAATGGCTTTACAGCTTCAGGATTGTCAAGCAAGATAGGTATTTCTTCTCTGCGTTTAATTGTTTTGGTGACATCCTGGAATATTATTTTATAGCCAAATTCTTTTTCTAACGCATCTTTAGCCTGGTTAAACTTTTGCTTTGGTAGCCATCCGGTTATGGTGATGGTATATTTCGATACCACAAAATTCTGCTGGTAAATAAGCTCATCCAGTCTATCTTTAAGAATAAAACTGGCTGCATATAAAAAACAATAATTTTCTTTTGCCAGTGCTTCAATTTGTTGGTCGCAATCAACTTGTCGCTGCTGGATTGTCTTGAGTCTTTCTTCAATAAGTTTAATGCTTTCTTTAAGAGGACAGAGGAGGTATTGCTGGGGTAAAGTAAACTTTTGAGTTCCTCTTTTAAATATCTCTTCATCTATATCCTGCGAGAACCTCTTTTCATAAAAGACCAGGCAGACCGCTTTTTTAGCATCGAAATCAGATAGATAAATATCAATCTTATGTTTTATTTTTGCTTCTATTAACTCCTGAAAACCTTTCAATCTATCCACAAATTTGCTGGGAAAGACCAAAGCGATGCACCCTAAATTCTCATACTTAGATAAATCATAATCAGTTTTTAGAAATGCTTCGATTATCTTTTTGTATTGCGGCAAGATAAGCATTTCTGCTTTTAAAATATTTTTTTCCTCCAAGATGGATTTCATTCTCTTATCGATATTGTTTGCCTGGACCTGTATATCCGAAGAGGTCAATTTTTCTAATCGGCTGGAAAGTTCACTTATATTTTCTGTACAGGGCGCTTTTAGGCAGGATAAAAGCTCCTGTATTTTTTTAAGAGTTTCTTCGATGATGGCGCGTTCGTGCTCCTCCTTTTCTGCTAATGACATATACGTCAGCCCCTGCTGCTCGAAAACTTTAGATAGGGGGGTAAGCTCTATTTGCAGAACACCTAAATTATGCAACAGAGAAATCAATTGCGGCTTTTGACTTCTTAGTCCTACAATTTGGACCTTTGACATCTCGGTGATCATAAAAGAGTTACCTTCCGCACGACAAATTCAATCAACTGGCTAATTTTGTTCAGCTCGATGTTTTCTATTTTTTTAAACGTTTTATTTTTTTCTTGTAAGATTTTATCTTTTTCTTGTTCCACGTCTTTCTTCAGCTTTTCTTGGTATTGTTTATCCAGGACAGATAACTTAGCCTTTTCCTCCTCCAGCGATTCTTTTGCCTTCTTTTTAGCTTGGGCGATGATTTCTTCAGCTTGTTGTTTAGCCCGGCTTAATTCATCAGAGAGCTTTCTTTCATATTCAACTATTTCTAACAATGTTTCATCCATATTTTATTTAGCGCGGATGACCGCAGATTCACCTTAAGCCTTGTAGATTTTAACGCAGCACTGTTTATTCATTGCCTGGCCGGAAATTGGGTCTGCCCGCGTTGGCCGTAATACCGAATCCGAAAATCCTCTACCTTTGGCAATTTTGCCTTGCGCCCAATGGCCAAAGCCATGCTGCAAGCCCACAACCTCAGAGTGGATTCCCTGGGTTAATTTTGCCTTTGCCTTTATTTTACCATATTTTGATTCGACCCATACCATCTCGCCGTCATTGATACCAAGTCTCGCTGCTGTATCTGCGTTAATCATCAAAGGATTTTCAGGTTGCATCTCTGCCAGGTAAGCATTGTTCTGTGTGCGTGTATGGGTATGGGATGCCTCTTTCCAGTTAACCAGATAAAAAGGATACTTGCTGTCTGGCTGCCAATCGCGCGGCTCATATACAGGTAGAGGATTAACCGGCTGACCTTGTGCATCTTTCTTTTTGGCAAAAGTTTCGCTGTAGAATTCAATCTTCCCTGAAGGTGTAAAGAAACCTCTAACTGCGGTTCCATCTTCTTTAATCATTCCTATTTGCTTATCTTTTGTGCCATCTTTTTTCTTGGAATAAACAATGTTTCCTTCCACAATAGAATCGGCTAATTTTTCAGGAGAAATCACATCTTTGTATTTTTCATAGCGTGTCCCAGTTTTGCTTATCCAGACCGCACCCGGCAATTTCTTTAACTCCTCTAACGTTATCTTGGGCTCACCTTCTTTAAGCTCCTTAGAAAGAAATTCCTCATACCAGGCGGTCTTATCTTCTATGCGATTACCCGACATCCTGCCGACCCAGAAGACATCATTTCCATCTTCCTCTTTTAGACCCAAGCGTCTGCCTAATTCTGTTACAAATTCATATTCTGTGGGCTGACCAAATAATGGTTTTACAACCGGCTGTCTTAAGCCCAATGCCGGCCAGGTTACCCAATGGCCATTTAAGTCATAGCGCTCCAAATAAGTCGTTCCAGGGATTACTATATCTGCCATCAATGCCGTTTCAGAGCGAAATATGTCATTAACTACCACAAATTCTAAATTTTGCAATGCCCTCTCCACTGTTTTTGTTCCAGGAACAGACATCATCGGATTCTGAAAGACAATCACAGCTATTTTAGGTTTGTATGGACCTTTTCCTTCGGCTAAATTAGAAAAGCTCTGGCAATACACACCTGAGCTATGACCAAAAGGATATTTTTCTTTTAATTCATCAAATCTTTTTTCCTGTAAGGTCTTTTGTGCAGTTTCATCAGGATGCACTTCAATATGTTTATTGCCTTTTTTATCCGGAATCAATAGTGTCCCAGGTCTATCATAGCCACCCACTAATGCAGCTAAAAGTGCAATTGCCCTGCCGCCCTGAACACTATTAGAATGGTGGCCGCCTGACCAAGCATCTAAAACCGCTGGCTTTGTAGTAGCAAATTCTACGGCGATGCGCTCAATTGTCTTTGCTGAAACAGTGGTAATCTTTTCTGCCCATTGCGGAGTTTTATCTTTTACATAATCAGCGTATGCGCCAAAGCCCACAGTCCAATCACGGATAAACTCCTGGTCATAGAGTTTATCGCGGATTATCACATGGCCCATTGCCAGGGCAAAAGCACCGTCTGTAGAAGGCCTTATGGCAATCCATTCCTGGGCTTTATTTGCAGTATAAGAAAGATAAGGGTCAACCGCTACCATTTTTGCGCCTTTTTCTATTGAATGTGTGATTATGCGAGGTAGATGTGACCATTTGGTTGCTGAAAGCGGATTCCAGCCGAATAGCAGGATATATTTAGATTGTATGGCATCCATTAAAGGCCGGTCATCGCCCATTACCATTCTAAAAGACGCTTTCCGTGAGACGTCGCAAAGATTAGAATGCATAGAATAATTGGGGCTGCCATAAAGTTTAAGAAAGTCCCCCTGGATATGGGTAAAAGAGTGGTCCTCAGAAAACCACAGGAGTTTATGGGCTTCACCATCATTGCGTAATGCCTTTAATCTTTTGACGATTTCGTTATACGCCTCTTCCCAGGAAATCTCGACAAACTTTGGGTCGATATCAATGCCCTTTTTAGGATTTGTTCGTCTTAAAGGTTTTTTTATCCTATCCGGGTCATAAAGGGTGAGGACTCCGGCGTTTCCTTTTGGACAGATACAGGTGCCTTCTTTTTCAACGTTGTCAAAAAAGTCGGTTGAGATATTGGAAAAATTGTTGGGATTATAAGGATTGGGTTCGATCTTAACTACCCTGCCATCTATAACCCTACACATAATCCCGGACTGCCCTCCACACATATTACAGCACGAAGCAATCCATTGCTCTTTAACCGTTGCTTTAGATTTAGCAAAAGCATTGGCAAAACGTGTAAGGATATTTGTACCAGAAGTTGCTGCCGCGGTTGCACCTGCGAATTTGAGAAACTGTTTTCTTGTTAATGCAGACATTTTTGTTCTCCTAATTTATCTGCTTATTTGTGGCTGATAAGCTTTGAATCTGTCTGTAACTTCAGCAATTGCCTTTTCTTTGCCTTCCTTCATCTCCCAGATGGAGACCACCGGAAATAACCTGGCAAATATAACATAAAGTAGAATCAATCCTGCAAAACAGGCCAGAGTAATTGACCATTCTATCCAGGTTGGATAATATGTACCTTGAGAATAGGGTAAGCGAGGACGGGTTAAGGTCGGAACAACCACCAAAAATCTCTCCAGCCACATCCCGATATTTATGGAGATAGAGGCGATTACCAGGCCGGTGATGGTGCGTGTTTTTTTACGCACTAATATCAATAGAGGCAGGACAAAGCAAAGGATTACCATTAACCAGAAAGCGCCAGAAAATTCTCTAAAGAACTTGGCATTAAATACACTCATATGGCTGGTCTCGCTGCCATAAAATGTGGTTAGATATTCGGCAAAGGTAAAATAAAACCAAAGTAGAGTAAAGGCAAGCAAGAACTTTCCCAAATTGTCATAATGCACAGGCTTGATAAAATCCTCTAATTTGAAGAGTTTTCTTAAAATGGTCACTACGATTACTACCGAGGCAACGCCTGAAAATATTGCACCGGTCAAGAAATACGGACCGATTATAGTAGAATGCCAGCCTGGCTGGATAACCATTCCAAATATCCAGGCTACTACTGTATGCACCGATACCACCAACAAGGTTAAAAATACGGAAAAGAAGGCAATTATTTTATCCAATCGCCTCTTTTGTCTATCGGTATTCTGCCAACCCAAGGCAAGTTTGTGATAAATCCAGGCTCGTGCCTTTCCTGCTTGCTCTAACCTGTCCCGGCACAGCGCAATATCCGGGATAAGACAGACATAGAAAAATATACAACTGGAAATAAGATAGGTGCCAATACAGATGACATCCCAGAGGATAGGGGACTGAAGTCTGGCATAAGTAATTACGTTAAGAATTCTGTCTGGCCTGCCTATATCAGCAATAATACTGGCTGCACCGAAGGGAAGACTAAATACGGTAATCGCTTCTGCCGCCCGCGTAAAAGGTCTTCGCCACTCTGCGTGGATAAGCCGCAATATTGCTGAGATTAGAGTTCCTGCATGGCTTATGCCGATAAAAAAGACAAAGTTTGTAATATAAACTCCCCAGAGCACGCGGTCATTCATTCCTGTTACCGAAAGTCCCAGGGTAAGTTGCCTAACCCAGGCAAGGAATCCTAAGGCAATAACCACTAAAAGGATTCCTATAAGAACTTTTGAACCCTTTCCAAACTGCTTAAAAGGGTTTAAGAGCTTCTGTTCCAAGATTTCCATTTTTCACCTCTTTTACGCCTCTTTGAGATAATAGACATTTGGTTCTGTACCTAAATCTTCTAATAATCTAAATGCCCGACCGCTTCTTACCAATTTTGAAACGGTAGATTCAGGGTCATTTAAGTCTCCAAAATGCCTGGCTTTGGACATACAGGTCTGCACACAGGCAGGTAGATAATGCAGTTCTTCATCTTTTATCGCCCGGCCTTCTTTTTCTGCCTTTTCAATTACCTTTTCCAGGCGGTGTATACAAAAGGTGCATTTTTCGATGATTCCTTTGGAGCGCGTTTCTACATCCGGATTTAGGGCATCTTGTCGGTTATGATAATTTGGTTTTGCCCAGTTAAAGTATCTTACTCCGTAGGGGCAAGCCAGAGCACAATAACGACAGCCGATGCAACGCTCATTGCGCTGTAGAACCAGGCCTTTTTCTTGGTCATGGTAAGTCGCTCCCACAGGGCAGACCTTTACGCAGGGAGGATTCTCACAATGAAAACAAGGACGGTTATAAATCTTTTCTTTTACATAAGGGTAGAGGCCTTGTTGTTCAAAAAAGACCTTATTCCAGAAAATCTGCCGGTCGGTCTGCTCAATATTGAGCGGGACATTGTTTTCTACTTTACAAGCCATACTGCAGGCGTGACAGCCCACGCAGCGCCGCAGGTCAATTACCATACAAAACCGATATTTAGATTTCTTTTTCTGCAAGGGCGCAGCTACTGCCTTTTTAGGTAAATTGGCCAGCGCCAAGGCCGAACCTATTGCGGTAAGTTTTAAGAAATCTTTACGAGAAATCTTACTTTGAACGTATTGTCCTTTCATATTTCACCTCTTTTGCTTAGTTACGTGTCAGAACTTGAGCATCAGGTCGGTCTGCAGTCTGTGATAATCTAAATTGCTACTGGTTCTTTCATTAAGAAAGTATGTAAGTGCTGCTTGAAGGTTCTTGGCCAATTGATAGGTGAAGCCAAACTCATGGCCTTTCCCATCTGTTCCACCACCGATGAAATCGGAATCAGTGAAGGCACCAAACACGGCGTCTGCATCTACTTCCCTGTAGTTGTAGAGGAACTCCCAGGAACCTGGTTTTTCGGCTTTATTGAGTTTTGCACCAACCCACCAACCCTTATCTTCGTCTGAGACTGCTATGGTGTTCTGGGCCCAGTTTCCGAAGAACGCAACCGGCCAACCGCAGCATTCGGTTCCATATTCGCCGAAAACCTCGATAATGTCGTAGTCACTTGCCCATTTAGTTCCCGTTGCATCAGCGGTATTGCCGGCGAGGATGCCATATTTATCCGTTTTACCTTGAATGTTTCCATAGTCAAAGAAGCTTACACCACCGAGAATATAATCCGGGTTGCCTATAGTATGCTTGAGATAACCCTGCACACCCCACAATGAGGCGTCTACTCCACTGGAGCTTTCATCAACCCAGAATGCGCCGCCTGTCAGATGCAACTTATCTTTAGAGCCGAGCGGTATTGCGTAGTTGAAAGCGCCGCCTTCAGGGGTAAGGTCATGGTCCCAAATAAGCTCATTTTTACCAGCTGCGTAAAATGGAGTGACGATTTTTCCACCATAGACGTTTAGCTCTTTTATTGCCGAGGGGTGCCAACGGAAATAAGCAAGGTCAAGCCAGAAGTCTTTTTTGGAAAAGTGCTGCCTCAAGCTTTGATTCGTCGAAATCGGGTCCGCAAACATATCTCCGTCGCCGTCTTCTACTACAATGCTTCTTTCCCCGGTAGCCAGTCTGAAGGCAACATCCCATTCATCGTTAACTATCGCATCAAGCATCAGGCGTGCACGAATCCGATTACGGTCTCGTCCCTTCTTCCATTGGGTGCTGCCGCTTGTTTCTGCGTCAATATGCTCATAACGATATCTGAAATCACCAGAAATCTTAACATTCTCAACCCACTTTATACTTTCCGGCAGAGCAACTACTTTCTTTTCTTCTGCCTTCTGAGCAATCTGCTCTATTTGCTTTGTCAACGACTCTTCTTTGAGTTTTTGCCTTGCCTCCAGTTGAGCAATTTTTTCCTGTAGCTCTGCCAGTATCTTACTTTGAATCTCCAGTTGTCTCTTGAGATCACTGATCTCATCTGCCCTGATGGCTTGTGGTGGCCATAGCACGGCTGTTATGAACACAGCCATCAACAACAATGTCCTTTTTGTCATCTGTCCTTTGTTCATTTCTGCACCTCCAAAAGAAATATTTGAAAGTTCTGTTCTGTTGAGTCCTTCTTCAATCCAAAAGCATAACTTTTACTATGCTTTTTCTTTTGACAAATTTCTGGTCTTCAGGCAGAACAATTAGGCTATTGGCTGACGCCATAGATTTCAGGATTGCGGACCCTTGCGGGCCGGTCGTCCTGGTAAGGTATCTACCATCTTGCCAATATGTCCGTGCCCTTAAGAAATACCGTAAGCCCTTTTTTTTCGAAATATCCTGCTGTAATATTGCGTTAACCTCTTTACGGTCTGTTTCATTTTGTCCCAGCATCCTTAAAAGCGCCGGTTTGACAAAAATTTCAAAACTTATGATGCTTGAGACAGGATTTCCGGGAAGGCCGAACAATAGAGTGTTTTTAATTGCGCTAAAGGCCAACGGCTTTCCTGGACGCATAGCTATCCTCCAGATTTTTGTGTTGGTTCCCATCTCAGCCAGGATTTCTTTGACCAGATCGTGTTCTCCTACTGATACCCCACCCGTGGCGATAAGCACGTCGTAAGCCAAACCTTTTTTGAGCTTTTCTTTTAATTGTCGACGGTCATCTGCCGCGATGCCCAGTTTTTTAGGGATACCGCCGCAGCGTAGAATGAGGCAATATAAAGCGTATGTGTTGGAATCCCTGATTTTACCCGGTATCATTCTCGCGCCGATGTCCAGAAGTTCGTCGCCGGTTGCCAGGATAGCGACAACAGGTTTTCGGGTGATCTTAATTTTGGCCTTTCCCAAGCTTGCGAGGATGCCGATATGGGCGGGTTCCAGAAGCGTGCCTTTTTTAGCAACCAGCTCCCCCTTGCTTATGGCTTCTGCCCGGCTTCTTATGTTTTCTCCCTTCTTGAGCTGTTTATAAACCTCTATGAACTGCTTGTTTTTTAATCTTGTCCTGAGCAGAGTCGAAGGAGTTGATTTTGGGCGCGTCAGTTTTGTGTCCTCCACCATTACGATAGCGTCCGCGCCTCTGGCGATCGGTGCCCCTGTCATGGTTTTGATAGCGTGACCGGTTCGAACTATTTTTTTGCTCCGGTACCCTGCCCTAATATCACCAATCACCTCCAATACAACAGGTGTAGCTCTTGATGCCCCCTTTGTATCTGATGACCTAACTGCATATCCATCCATAGCAGAATTATCAAAGCCGGGTATGTCAGCATCGCAATATAGGTCTTGCGCCAAGACCCTATTGAGCGATTCGGTAAGTGCAACCGTCTGCGACCCAAGTGGCCTGACATAACTGAGGATTTCTCTTAAGGCATTTTCCACACTTATCATAACTTATCTACTATCACATTTTCTAAAAATACTCACAAGAGACTGAAGTCATTCTCGATGAAAGAAAAAGACCTATGCTTCGTAGGCCGTTAGTCCTATCAGAAGCTGGATAGAATTGAATTTAGAATGTCGAATAGTGAACCCCTGCCTTCCCCCCGCGTACGCGGGGGTTGGAAATTCCTTGTTCGATATTCATTATTCATTCTTTGTGGCAGCGTCAATCCGCCTTAGCGGATTGGCGATGGCTTTTCTCGAACGCCAGAGATTTTTGCGAAAATCCTGTAGATATTGAAGTATGGCAGAAGGCATCATTGTTCAAAGTTCGTTGTGGATTGTTCATAGACCATGAACTACGAACTATTAACTATAGCTGAAAATGCAGATTTGAAAGCCAACGGTCGGATTCGAACCGACAACCTCCGGTTTACAAAACCGGAGCTCTACCCTTGAGCTACGTTGGCATCCTGTGGAATTTTCGATTTTCAATTTTCGATTTTCAATTGGCAATCGGAAATCGGCAATCGCAAATTGGCCGTGCTTTGAATTATAGTCGGAATTGTGGGTTCGTTCAAGGGTAAGTCTAATACTAATTGCTCTATCGCCACCTCGGCTTTTGCCTGGCCGGTTTTTATCTGGAAATCAATCGTCGCTAATCGTTGCAGGATTGAGCCGATCTGCTTCAGGGACATCTTGCGAACCTGCGAGAAGAAACTGTCATTGTTTGCCCATATTCTCAGTCTCTTTGCGACCTCACCGGGCCAAATGCCTTTTTCTAACATAACTTTGGCATTGAACATCCTGCGGAAATGAAACGCAAATGCGCCAACAACGGTATACTCTGCAGCCTTTTCTTCTGCAAACATATTCCTTAGGCGAGCCACCGCCTGGCCAGCGTTTCCAGCTAAACAAGAATCAATAACTGCAAAAACGCCAAATACGCGGTTATGACCAATAAGCGATTCTACATGTTCAGCTGTTATAGTTTTTTCAGCATCTGCAAATAAGGCCAGCTTGTCGATCTCACTATACAGCCGGGTAAGCTCGTCACCAACCAGCTCGATTAGAAGTGCAGCAGCATCTATAGTCAGTTTTTTGCCATGTGCGTCACTGGTGTATCCTACAAGATGATGTGGTAACTGCGCCGGTTTGGGCGGGCTTACGCTGATTAATCTGCCGACCTTGAGTAACTTTTTGGCCAGCTTGGTCGCTCCTGGCCAACTGTTTACAGTCAGTATTAGTATCCCGGTAGGGCAAGGCTTATCAAAATATTTTTCGAGTAGCGAACGGTTATTAGATATAAAATCGTCTGCATTTTTGACAAGAACAACTCGTTTGTCGGTCAAAAAAGGGGCGGTTCGCAATTCATCCAGCACCGAAGTAACTGGAGTGGCAGCAGCGTCGGCGGTAAAAAGCCCGGTCAATCTCTGCTGTGGTTCTAACAGTTGCTCGAGAAGTCTTTGGCACTGCGAGTTGACAAGGGGTTCTTCTTTGCCGGCAATGACATAAATTAGCTCGTGCATGTTCGTTCCGCGTCCCTCGTCCCTCATCTCTCGTCCTTCGTACCTTGGGTCTCGGGTTCTGCAGCTATTTTTTCTGCGGCAACGAGCTTGTCATCGGGCTTGAGCTTGATTAATCGCACGCCCTGCGTGTTTCTGCCGATCGAACGAACTTCATCGAGGCCGGTGCGAATTATCATGCCGTTGGCCGTTATCATCATTAAATCGTCTTTGTTTTGGACCGCTTTAAGGGCCACCACTTTCCCGTTGCGCTGCGTAGTCTTTATGTTTTTCAGCCCTATTCCCCCTCGACTCTGGGGCCGGTAGCTGTCCATACTGGTTCGTTTGCCGTAGCCATTTTCGCAGACCGTAAATAGAGATGCTTTTTCCTCCACAATCACCATATCTACCACTGCGTCTCCGGGCCGAAGCTTGATACCCTTTACGCCTCGTGAGGCTCGGCCCATCGAGCGGACCTCGCTTTCGTCAAAGCGTATGGTCATGCCGTCACGTGTCCCCAGTACTATATGGTCATTGCCGGTAGTCATTTCAACGGCAATTAGGGCATCATTGGGGTCAAGATTGATGGCAATGACACCACTGGGTCTGGGATTACTGTATGCAGATAGTTTTGTTTTTTTAACGATACCATTTTTTGTGGCCATAATTAGTTGCCGTGGCTCTGTATCCTTCTCGGCATCACCATTCAAACTACTAACGTTGATTATAGATGCTATCTGCTGGTCACCAAGTTTTAATAGGTTTACGATATTTCTGCCCTTGCTCTGTCTGGACAGACTTGGGACATCGTAGACCTTCAGCCAATAGCATCTGCCCCGGTTGGTGAAGATAAGCAGATAGTCATGTGTCGAGGCGGTAAATAGATGCTCGATAAAATCACCCTCTTTGGTTTCTGAGCCGATGACGCCCTTGCCGCCCCGGCCTTGTTTACGATATGTATCCAGCGGCATCCGCTTTACATATCCATCGTGACTTACCGTAACGATAACTTCCTCCTCAGCGATGAGGTCCTCGATTTCGAGCTGCTCGATTTTAGCAGTGATTTTTGTCCGCCTGGTGTCGCCGTATTTTTCCTTTATTTCGTGTATATCTTCACGAATGATGTCAAGCAGAACCTCCTCGCTGGCAAGTATTGCCTCATAGCTTTCTATTTCCTCGGTAAGGGCTGCATATTCTTTAGCCAGCTTTTCCATCTCCAGGCCCGTCAATCTTTGCAACTGCATGGTCAAAATCGCGTCGGCCTGTGGGCCGGTGAGGAAATGCTTGCCTTTACTTTTTTCCTTAACGAAGTCTTTTGGAAGAATCTTTTTCAGCGTCTCTACCTCTGCTAAGCGCAATGGTTTATCCATTAGGTTCAGCTTCGCTGTCGGCGTATCAGGCGACTTTTTTATCAATTCGATGATTTCATCAATGTCGCTGACTGCCAGGATAAGACCTTCGAGAATGTGGGCTCTGTTTCTGCATCTTTTTAATAGGAACCTGCTGCGTCTGCGTACAATGGTTTTACGATGGTCAATAAAACAACTAAGCATCTGCTTGATATTGAGGGTTTCAGGTCTATTATTGACCAGGGCGATATTGGCGACGGCGAAGGTACTCTGCAAGGCGGTATATTGAAACAGCTTGTTGAGCGCGATTCTTTCGTCAGCATCTTTTTTAATGTCAACGACAATTCGCAGGCCATGGCGGTCCGATTCGTCTCTGACGTCGGCAACTTCCGGTAACTGGCCGTTATGAACACAATCTGCGATCTTGGAGACAATCGTGGTCTTGACCACCATATAGGGTATCTCAGTTATTACGATTCTTACCTTGTCTTTCTTGGTGGTTTCGACTTCAGTTTTGGCTCGGATTGTCAAATGGCCGCGACCTTTAGTATAAGCATCCACAATGCCTTTTTTGCCACAGATGATGCCTCCGGTAGGAAAATCAGGCCCTGGCAACTTTTCCATAATGTCCTTGAATCCGCAGTTGGGGTCATCGATAACCAACAATAGCGCGTCGCAGATTTCCGCGATATTGTGTGGCGGAATGTTGGTAGCCATACCCACGGCAATTCCGGTAGTTCCATTGACCAGCAGGTTTGGAAACTTCGAGGGCAAAACAGTTGGCTCGGTCCGCGTTTCGTCATAGTTCGGCACAAAATCTACGGTGTCGTAGTCAATATCTTCCAGCATAGCCATAGCCGGCGCAGCCATCCTGGCTTCGGTGTATCGCATAGCAGCCGGTGGGTCCGCATCGATGCTGCCGAAGTTGCCCTGCGGATCAATCAGCGGATAGCGCATATTCCAGTCCTGAGCCATGCGCACAAGCGTGCCGTATGTCGCCTGGTCGCCGTGCGGGTGGTAGTTGCCGCTGGTATCGCCGACGATCTTGGCACACTTGCGGTGCGCGCTTCGTGGGCCGAGATTCAAATCGTTCATCGCTACCAGTATTCGTCGTTGTGATGGTTTTAAGCCATCTCGAACATCCGGCAGAGCACGGCTGACAATCACGCTCATCGCGTAGTTGAGGTATGAATTCTTGAGCTCGTCAAGGATACGCATATCCTCAAAGCGCTCTTGCCCCGCCCGTTTGGCAACGGGCTGGGCGGGTGTTTTGTTAGCCTCTTTCATATTCGCAATAGATTACCTATAATGGGGCGGAAAGTCAAGAATAAGGATGATTTGATTTTGGATTAGGCATGACTGTTGGTAGGGTGGGCTGTCCGGCTACGGCTCGGCACTTCGCCGAGACGAGTGCCCACCATTTGGGTTCCCGCAAAGCGGGGTCCCTCTTTTGGTGTGCGGAGCACACCCTGCTTCAGGTAGTGTATGGTTATTCAGCCTGTAATACGGCTTTCATATCGCTTAACTGTAAAAGGCCGACAGTAGCCAGTTTTATTTTGCCTTGCGGGTTGATAAAGAAACTGCAGGGGATGTAATCCACCATGCTGTAAGGATCAGGCATTTCGCCCGACTCGACGGAAAAAACCGGGTAGTTTATATCCTTGTTTTGTGCCACGAAGTTTTTAACCATTTCTGTACTGTTGCGGGGTGATATATAAGATATAGCCAGCATAGCTAATTTATCTGGGCTTGTGGCGTTTCGCAGTTGGATAAGTTCCGGTATCTCCATTCGACAAGGCCCGCACCAGGTTGCCCAGAAGATAAGCATCACGTCTTTGCCGCGGTAATCGCTTAGTTTGTGCGATTGCCCAGCAATATCGGTCAAGGTAAAATCCGGTGCTGGTTTGCCAAACCAGGATTCAAAAGTGGGGCTCCAGGTCCTTGCAGCAGCGATGACCTGTTTTAGACTTGGTCGCAGTGCGGTATCTGTCCTTGTGGATTCGTCGGTGCTTGCTGCCAGTGGTTCAGTTGCTGGCCTCTGGGAGGCGGGCTGGTTTGTGTCAGGCGACAGGGAAGGTTGCTTTTTGCAGCCTGGGCAGATTATTACCGCAACAAGTATGATGGTCAAGACTACTGCTATCGGCCAATGGTTTCTTCGTTCGTTCATTTTATATTTTCCCCTTTAATTACCTGTTAATGGCACCAATATACTGTCTGTCGGCGGCGTCCGTCAACTGCGTAAAGGCTAAATTGTCAAATTTTTTTGTTCGCGCGGAGCAAGGAACATCTTTTTTTGACCCGCACTTCGGCACAGAGTATAATTGCCCCAACAGTAAAAAGGGTGAGTTTTTCTCACGTTAATAAGATGATTTGGATGTAATCTTGAAGCAGTTTTCTTTTCCGAAGAAGAAAAGACTTGTCAGCGATAAGCAATTTAAGGCTGTTTTGGCTCGTAAGCTGCGTGTGCAATCCACCACTGGCGGACTTACGCTGTATATGGCTGAAAATGCTCGTGCTTATCCGCGATTGGGCGTCTCTGTTAGCAAATCTTGTGGCAGTGCGGTGGTTCGTAATCGGTTGAAACGGCTGTTGCGAGAGGCCTTTCGGCAAAGCCAGGACCAGATTCCGGCTGGTTTTGATTATTTATTAATGATTTCGCCTAAACGGTCGAAAAAAGAAAGTAGGATGGGCAGATTTTCTGCCCATGCAGATATTGATAAGCAAACAGCATGGGCAAACGAGTTGCCCATCCTACGCCAGCCGACATTCCAGCAGGTGAAAAGCTCGTTTTTAGCTCTGGTAACTGATGCGATCAGGAGAAGAAATCAAAAATGACAGCAAAGCTGTCATTCCTTCGCTATGCTCAGGACGGCGTCTGAGCGAAGCGAAGAATCTCTCTTTCGTTGGCCAGGTCCTTCGGCTCGCCCGCCTCAGTCGGGCAAGCCTCAGGATGACACTTGCGTGTCATTTAATTTTTCGCTATGGTTCAGAAGCGTAAATTAGTATCTATAGGGGCGGCCGCAAAAAAAGCTGGCATTTCGCGCCAATCTCTGCAATACTACCTTATGGTTGGGTTGCTTGAGCCTACGGAGATTACCCCGACCGGTAGGCGACTGTTCGATGAAAAAAGTATTGAGCGAATTAAACTGATAAAAAAACTTAACGAAAGCGGCTATCCTTTGCGTGCTATAAGAGAGCTGTTTCTGCAAGGCCGTGCTAATTTGAAAGGAAGCAAATAGTGAGTGACTACGAAACTATCCAAAGAAGGCGCAACATTATTGTAGGCATTTTCGTGGTAGTAGCCGTATTGGCCCTGGTATGGCTTATATTTAAGTTCGGCGATTTGCCGACCACGGTGAGCAAAATCCGTTCTTTTGACGTATTCGTTCAGTTTCCTACGGCACCGGGCGTTCAAAAGGATACCCCTGTACGCTTTTGTGGCTATCAAATCGGCAGAGTCACAAAGGTCATGGCTCCAGAGATACGCGAAGATAAAAAAACGGGTCAAAAATACCATCAGACCATGGTTGTTCTTAGTATTGATAGAACATACGTGAATATTCCCTCTAACGTTGAGGTAAAATTGATGACGCGAGGTCTGGGCAGCAGTTACATTGAACTGACGGTTGACCCTTCTAAGCTGCCAGCCCCGCCGCTTGACCCGAACCGGCCTGAGACGAAATATCTGGTTGACGGGATTCTCAAGCAGGGCTCGACCGGCATGACCAGCGAATTTTTTCCGGAAGAAAGTCAGAAAAAATTGGACGAGTTGATTACAACTCTAAGGGTTCTTATAAACAATGCCAATGACGTTCTTGGCGACCCCAATACTAAAGAAAATCTCAAGAAAACTCTGGCTAATCTATCTGAGGCATCGCAGCAGGCAACAATGACCGTGCAGCAAGCTAAGCAGACTATGAAGGAAGCCTCGGGGACGATAGAAGAATTCCGGAAATTTGCCGTTACCGGGACAGAAACTCTGCGAAATGCCGATGCTAAAGCAGAAAAGCTCGTTGTAGCTCTTATTAGCACCAGTGAAGAATTAAGTAAAGCGACATCGCAAATGCGGCTGATTTTGGATAAGGTAAACACCGGCCAAGGGACTGTTGCCAGGCTTGTTAATGACGGACAATTGTACGAAAGCATGCTCGAAAGCACCGAGCAGTTGCAGGTGCTGTTGCAAGAGTTTAAGTCGTTAATAAATAAAGTCAAAGAAGAAGGCCTGCGGTCTATATATTAGTTATGGTTCGACTTTGCTCACCATCCTAAGCTTGTCGAAGGACGTGGCTCGTCGCATGGGTCACGAGTCACCGTATGGCCAGCTTTTATCCTCCTCTATGATTCTTTGCCTGTCGCGCTGGGGTATAGCGTTTAGCTTTTCCGGAAATTGTCCGGAGTCGGCGGTGTCCTTTATCCACTTGTCCAGGATTGCCCGCATTTTGTTGAGTGTCTTTTGGTGTGAAGGTTCCGCAGCAAGGTTGTTTATCTCGTAGGGGTCGTTCTGGATATCATAGAGTTCCTCATCCGGCTTTCGCGGCGCCATAAATAAAGCCTGGACGGGCGTCAGTTTGCCCTGGGCGTGTAGCTCCTTCATAAGACCTAACATCGGATACGACTGCTCTTTATAACGATTCTTTTGCGTATATGGCCGCTCAGGCATAAAGTTGCGGATATATTTGTATCGCTTTGTTCGCACGCAGCGGATGCGGTCTATGGTTTCATCGCAGCGATCGCGGGCAGCGATGATATACTCGCGCTTACTAACAGGTTTCCAAAGACCTTTTGCGTCTGGCTCAAGAAAGGCCAGCCCTTCCATGTACTTCGGCGGCGTGATGCCAGCGATTTTTAGCGCCGTTGCTGAAATGTCGATGGCACTGACCATGTAGTCGCACACCTGTCCGGCTTCGAGTTTGCCCGGCCAGCGAATGATAAGCGGGATATGGATGCCGCCGTCATACAGCCATTGCTTGCCGCGGACATGGCATTGGCCGTTGTCGCCTATGAAAATGACCACGGTATTGTCCATAAGGCCCTCGTCATCCAGGCGTTTGAGAATCTTGCCGACGTATTGGTCCATCAATTGGATAGAGTTTAGATATGTCGCCCAATCCTGCCGTGCTACTGGGTGATCCGGATAATATGGCGGTAACTTAATCTTGTCTGGATCGACCGGATTATCCAGTTTTTCGTGTAAGTTTTTCCAGTGGCCGCCTCGATGCGTTACATTTATGGAAAGTTGTGCGAAAAACGGCTGGTCAGGCTTACGCTGATTCCAGTCGTTACCATCAAAAGCGTTCTTGAACTGGAAGTTAAAATCGGTTTTCCCTGAGCCTTGCACTCCTGGGGCGGCGGTAGTAACATTGGCCGTAAAGTATCCCGCTTCGCGGAAGTATTCGGTAATCAGCCGTACCGGTTCGGGTAATGTGTAACCATCATCGCGATGACTACGGTGGTGGTGGGCGCCAATCGAAGTCTGATACATGCCGGTAATCATAGCGGATCGGCTGGGTGAGCACACCGGGCCGGTTGTAAATGCGTTAGTGAATCGGATGCCCGCACGAGCAAGATTGTCCAGGTTTGGAGTCTGCACCGCTGGTGTGCCGTAGCAGCTTAGGTCGGGGCTGATGTCCTCCGACAGAATCCAAAGGATGTTAGGCCTGTTTTTGGGTTCCGTCTGCCCGCACACACTTCTTAGCATAGTCGTTGTTGCTGCCGTGAATCCAGCAACTTTCAAAAAATCGCGTCGGTTCATAAACTAAGCCCTTATTTCATTTTGCCTTTGTTTTTTGTTGTTTTGCATCTGGGTCGTAATCCGGATTCGGTAAACCCCCGGTAAAACCGGGGGCTAATTAGCCCCACGTTTAACGTGGGGTTTTGGCGCCGGTAGCCTTAAGCCAGTTGCTTAATTTAGCATCAAGCTCTTTTACCTTCTCTGGCATCTTCTGCGACAGGTCATTTTGCTCTGAGATATCGTCCTGCAGATTAAACAGTTCGAAGGTTGTGCCCTCATATCGCTTTATGAGTTTCCAGTTGCCCGTTCGAATAATGCTGTACGGCACAACCCCTGCCTTCGCAGGGGGAGCCTGCCCCCGCGCAAGCGCGGGGTCACCACGGTAGTGTGGGAAGTGCCAGAAGATTGCTTCTCGTCTGAGCGGTTTAGTGCCGTTGGATTTTAGATGCTCAACCAATGAGACGCCGTCGATGGCACGATCGCGGGGAAGCGGCACGCCGGCCAGCTCACAAATAGTTGGAAAGTAATCTACGCTGGTGACAGGCTCATGGCTGACCGTGCCCGCTTTAATTACTCCTGGCCAGCGTATGATTAAAGGTTCACGGATGCCACCTTCATACGGGTAGCCTTTACCGGCTCGCAGTGGTGCATTATTGGTGACGTCGGATAATCCGCCGTTGTCGCTGGTAAAGATTATGACCGTCCGCTTGGCTAAGTCAAGCTCATCGAGCACCGATATAATTTTTCCTACGGCATTATCTACGCTCTCAATCATCGCTGCGTACTCGGGATTCTTCTGGCCATATTGGGGTTTTTTCCTGTACTTTTCCGTCAGCTCTTTTTTGGCCTGGATAGGGGTGTGTACTGCGTAATGAGCCAGATAGAGAAAGAAGGGCTTTTCTTTGTGCTGGCGGATAAATTTGACTGCTTCATCGGCTTCCCGGTCAGTCAGGTACTCGCCCTTGCGGCGAGGTTCTAACGTCGGGATATAGCCCTGCGCCTGGCGAAAATACGGGTCAAAATAGCTTGGCGGCTGGCCAAAGTCGCAGCCAGCGATATTGTAGTCGAAACCCTGCTTGTCGGGATACCAATCGTCAGCTCCAAGGTGCCATTTGCCGACGTGGCAGGTGATGTATCCGGCTGATTTGAGCGATTCGGCAATGGTGATCTCATCAAGTTCCATCCATAGCGCATTGGGTGGGCACAGTAGCTTTGTGTCTCTACCACCTACGTATTCGGTGGGATTTTTCTTGTTTGCTGGAATCTGGCCACCCTGGAAGCGGGCACGGATCCAATCGGTGACTCCCAGGCGGGCTGGGTAGCGCCCGGTCATAATGGCTGCGCGGGTCGGCGAGCAGACCGCACAGGCGGCATAGCCGTCGGTAAACCGCATACCCTCAGCCGCAAGCCTATCAATATTCGGTGTCTGGTAAAACTTGCTGCCATAACAGCCGGTGTCCATCCAGCCCATATCGTCGATAAGGATGAGAACGAAATTAAGTTTTTTGTTTGTTGCCTGACCAGCCAATAGCTTTGTGGCACTTATGGCTGGCGCAATAGCAAAAGCTGTAGCTGCCAAACCTACGGTCTTTAGAAAATCACGGCGGTTATAATTTCGTTTGTTCATTCTAATTTCCCTTTTTTAGATTACTTATTGGGCATTATCGTAACTGTAAAAAAGTTTTATTGCAATCGGTTCAATTAATCCAGGGTGATTGACTGCACCGGGTAAGGTGAGGCTGCCACCGGCGGGATGCGAAAATTAACTGATGAAAACGCGAGAAAAATCCTATTTATCGACCTGAAACTGCTAATGTGAAACCATCAAAGTGAAAAATATTACTTGCTGGGGCTTCAATTCCAGCTCCTTCAGCAGGTGGAGCAGTTGGAGGGGCCTGTGCTGCTGGTGTTCCTTCGGTTGGGGGTCTTTTCCCGTTGTCATCCTTAAGCTCACCAAACATCTCATCTACCGCTTGGTACGCAATATAAGTTGAACCTCCTATCTCAAGTAGAGAGCCTATTACACCTTTCTGCGTAAAAGCATTTTTGTAATCTTGCGTATTAGAAAGACCTTTCATCTCTATAACATTACTCAGATACTCTAAAGGAACAAGCCATATCCAGTCTTGTATTTTATCTAAATTTGCATTCTTACCGACAATAACGTAAATGCAACCCCTCGGCAGATTAGTAACTGCTTGGCAGCCGTGTTTTGCAGTTTCTACAGTGTTTTCAAAAAACATACTTGCTGACCCAGCCACGTTATCAAAATAGCCAAAGGTTGGCACATTAGCCGCACTTTCCACAGTTTTACAAGCAGATGCTATCGACCTTCCCGTATAAACAAAAGGCCGAACTATTGGGTGATTATTTTGATAAGCCTCATTTTCAAGGTCAAGTAATGAATCAAGAGTGATAAGGTCTGCACTCGAATACAATGTATATAAGATATTATCGAGCGTCTCACCTCCTGCTTCTTCTACTTTTAGCAGATGAAAAGAAATAGGCTTACCATCATTTTCTCTTAATGGTTTACCCCTTTCTGAAGAGGCTAAAGTAAAAATATTTACTAAATCTTGCCCAGCTAAGCCTGCATGAAGGCCTGCTTTTCTAACATTTCCAGCGAAATATCTCGAGCCTTCTTTAACGGCATAAGCTCGGTATTTTTCTAAGTCCTGCCCTAAAGACCAAGGTTTTTCAGCCCCCAGTTTGACTGGGGGTGGAACTTGGAATTTTTTTGGTTCAGCGGATATGCCTGGCCGAGATAAAGGTCCTCTAAGCCCATAAGTTAAAGCATCACTTTTTTTTATATCGGGCCCCCTCAATAATAGATCTCTTTGTTCTGGTGAAAGTTTTTCAGATAACCTGGACATATAGCTCTTGGTATCATAAGGGTTTTGTATAGCGCCAGTAACAGGCCTTGCTCTGCTCTGCCCCCGCTCCTGTCTTCCGACAGGAAGACGCGGGGGGCGATGGATAGTTTTTGGTCTGTTGTAACCAACATCCTGAGCTAATGATATATCTACCGCGGCCATAAAAACTATAAGGATAGTAAGTCCGATACGGCTTCTATTATTTAGTTGAGAAGCCAGTTTCCAAAAATAAAGCAAACGAGATGCAGCTCTATGTATTCGCACGAGAAGCATTTGAGGCTCCAAAGGTTGCCACAAAAAGACCCCAATCCGTCCGATAAACTATATGGGCACAGAAGGGATTTAACCTACCCAGATATAAAGGTATTATAGCCTATTTTAACAGGAAATGTCAAGGAGAATTTAGCCTATATTAACATTGCGGGGGCTCAATTGGTGCGGGGTTCATTGAGCTTGATCATACTCTTGGCAACTTCTACGATCTTTTCTCGCAGGACTTTTGGGGCAAGCACCTGCACCTGGTCGCCGTAGCCGAGGATCCACCAGGTTATTTCGCCCAGCCCATCTACGCGAAATTCGACGGTGGCTGAGCCATCGCTATTGCGGGTGACTTTTTGTGTGCTGTGCCATTGTACTTCGGTAACGTTATTAGCTACTTTGGGTAGGAACCGTAGCTTGACGTTATAGAGTTGGCCTTCCGGTATCATTGACCAGGCCCGGCCAAAAAACTCTGCCACATCAAATTTCTCACCGCCCAGGAAGCATTTATCGGTAATTTCTAATTCCTTGATGCGGTTGAGCTTAAATGTGCGGACGCTTCTGTGCAGGCTGGAGTGGCCCAGCACATACCATGCCCGCTGATTGTACAGCAGATGGTAGGGACACAGCTCAATGTCAATGAGCTTATCCTCAAAAAGCGAATGGTAGCGGATATTCACCTTACGCTTATTGATAATGGCTTTTTGCAATTCTGCAAAGGTTCTATCGAGAATATCTGTTGGTGCCTGGGCGCCGGATATGGTAGAGATATTTTGCAGAGCCAAATTGCAATATTGTCTGATTTTGGCAGGCAGGTTATTTTCGATTTTCAAGGCGGCCAGCAGCGCCGACCTTCTAAATGGCAACTGTATCTGCCTGCTTGCCTTGTGAGATAGAAGCAGCAGACTCAGCGCCTCTTGTAGATTCAAATCTATAGGTGGCAGGAAGAATTCAGGCTCTATGGTATAACCTCCGGTCTTGGCATCATAGTGGTATGGTACGCCTATAGCTTGCAATTCTTTCAGGTCACGAAAAATGGTCCGCCGGCTTGTTCCAAACATCTTCGACAAATCGCCGACAGCGTAGCTTTTTCCTGCTTGCAATGTGGTCAAAATCTGTATGACCCTGCTAATTCTGCTGAGTTTCATAGCCGACGTCTTTGAATAATTTTTTATTTCCTTCTTGAAGTTAGGATTATAAGTCAATATGATGAGCCAGTCAAAATTCTTGTCTTTTGCATCCAAAGTTTGAACTAAATTCTTTTGACGCCATTGGTTTTTGACGAAATAGTAATGACATCAGATTTTGTCAAAAAGGTTCTCTAATATTATGAAGCGGTAACAGGATAAAATTATGAGACGTTATAAGGAACGATTCAAAAGTAGGGTGTGCTCCGCACACCAAAAGAGGGACCCCGCTTTGCGGGAACCCAAATGGTGGGCACTCGTCTCGGCGAAGTGCCGAGCCGTAGCCGGACAGCCCACCCTACGTCTTTTTATTTTTTACTTTTCACTTTGTTTTGTTGCTTGGGGTTTAGCCTGTCGACCGAAGGCTCCTCCCGAGGCTGATAATGTTGCTGTTACTGTCAACGGAGTCGACATTACCGAAAGCGACGTGGAGGCACTGGTTCAGCCGGAGCTTGATAAAATAGCCGCTAAGGCTGCACAACTATCGCCCGAGTTTATTGAGCAAAACAAAAAACAGCTCCGGGAAAGGGCTTTAGAAATGCTGATCGTCGAACGCCTGTTGGATGAGCAGGTAAAGCAAGCCAAAATAGTCATTACCGAAGAAGAAGCGATTAGCCGGATCACAGAAAAGGCCGCTGCGCAACAGCCGCCGTTATCATTGCAAGAGTACAAGAAAAAAATGGAGGGCTATGGCCAGAGCTTTGATGAGTACAAAAATAATTTTCGAAAGGAGCTGGCCTATCAGAAACTTCTGGAGCCTCAATGGGCCGACAAGATAAATGTTGTAGAAGACGATGCCAGAAAGTATTATTCTGAAAATCCAAAGCAGTTCGAAATCCCTGAACAAGTAAGAGCGAGCCACATTCTCATAACACCAGACAACTCAGATCCTAACGCCGATCCGAATGAAGCCAAAGCTAAAGCGAAGGCAAAGGCCGAGGACCTGCTTAAACAAATCAAAGAAGGGGCTGATTTTGCCGGATTAGCCAAAGCTCATTCGGGCTGTGCCTCTGCTGCAAATGGCGGCGATTTGGGTTTCTTCGGTAGAGGTCAAATGGTGGCGCCTTTTGAAAAGGCCGCCTTTGAATTGAAGCCTGGGCAACTCAGCGACATCGTAGAAACCCAATACGGATATCACATAATCAAGGTTACCGATCGCAAAGACGCCGGCGGTATTCCTTTTGAACAGACCAAAGACGATATAATAAATAGGCTGATGCAAAAAAAGCAGTTTGAGTTTATTAGAAAGTATATCCAATCGCTCAAAGACAAAGCCGATATCGCTTATCCCATCCGTCAATAAATGAAAAACCCCACGTGAAACGTGGGGTTAAATACAAAAATATTTAGCCCCCCAATTTATTGGGGGGTTGGTTTTTTCGTGTTATTGTTTTTTATTTTAATAGCGTTTGTGGGTCGAGATTGGCTGATTCGATGTCTTTGAAATATTTTACTGTGCCCACCTTTAGCTCCATCGTGGCTTCTTCATCACAGACAATAATACCTTTAGGGTGCATTTGCAGGGTGCTGACAGTCCACATATGATTTACGCCCCCTTCGATGGCATGTCGAAGAGCGCGTGTTTTATTATGGCCATTGACAATAATCAACACTTCCTGGGCATCCATAACCGTGCCTACGCCTACGGTTAAAGCTGTCTTGGGGACCTTGCTGATGTCACCACCGAAGAACCGTGAATTGGCTACGATGGTATCGTAAGTCAGCCTCATAATACGGGTGCGTGATGAGAGCGACGAGCCTGGCTCATTAAATGCTATATGGCCGTCCGGTCCTATGCCTCCGACAAAAAGGTTGACGCCGCCTACCTTTTTTATTTTTTCTTCGTAATTCTCACATTCAGTTTCGAGGTCCGGCGCGTTTCCATTGAGGATATTGACGTTTTCTTTGGGGATATCTATGTGGCTGAAAAAGTTATTCCACATAAACGAATGATAGCTTTCGGGGTGGTCTTGCGGAAGATTTACGTATTCATCCATATTGAAGGTGACAACATTTTTGAATGAAATTCTTCCTTTCTTATTGAGTTTTATCAACTCTTTATACATTCCCAGCGGCGAAGAACCGGTGGGAAGCCCCAGCACAAAAGGATTGGACGCGGTCGGGGCAAATTCCCGTATTCTTTTAGCAACATAGCCGGCAGCCCATTGGGAAGCTGCCTCGTAATCCGGCTCAATTATTACTCTCATCGAGACTGCTCCTTTTGGTAATTGGTGATTGGTAATTACCATTTACCATTTTCCACTTACCAATTACCAGTTTCTTAACGCAATTTTTCTATTCGACTAATAAGCTCATTGCCAAGTTCTGTTTTCTTGATTATGTGTTGTTCGATTTCACAGACAAAACTATCCTTTTCGTATATTCCTCTGACCGCTGCAAAATCCCCGTGTTTGGTTTGCTCATCGCCATCGATTCCGTAGCCGATTTGAGCGGTAGCGGCAAATTCCTTCCTGGCGTCTTCATAAAGCTGATGGTCAAGCTCCACAACAGCTTCTTTCCATTTCGTTGTCAGCTCGATAATATCGCTGGCTGTTATTTCATTTATCGTTTTGCCAAGATTTTTTTGCAGGACCTCTGCCGCCCACGCCCACTCGTATTCAGGATAATTCTCGTGTATCGACTTGAAACTATCTGCCACCTGCTCTATGGTGCTAATAGCGCCATTTTCAATATCAGAGAGGATTTTTTGCACGGCCTGTTCTGGAGCTAACAGGCCAGCCAGGTCCGCCCATTTACCTGGTCCGATAGCGGTTTCCGGCTGCAGTGCTGCTCTAAGCTCGCCGACGTTTTTGAACTGCTTACCTTCCAGCCGATGGATTAAACAATTGCCTAAGAATTTATCGATGCCAATCTGGTATAACTTGATGCCGCGGTCCAATGATGAATTTTTAATTTTGACACTATGATAGGTAAAGTAATCGGATGTCTCGCCTGATGTTGCTTTTAGCCTGCAGAGTAAATCTCGGCCGTTAATCATCTTGGCAATCGTATATGGGCTTAGAAGTTTGAAGTTTATGTGATCGAGCCTTTGGGGGTCTTTTCTTCTGTCACGTTTAGGCCATTTGCGGGCGTCTCGTACGGTACCTACGCTGCGAAGATTCACGCCTGGCGCGAGGTGACTTTCGTCCTCGTGCTCAATCAGGTATGAAAAAGGCAAATCGGAGGTGTCTGAGTTTCTGTAATGTCTGCCCATGACGACGGTGAATGCACCGACCTTTGCGGGCCAGAGCATGTATGAATCACTTGCGGTTTTTGAGCCGCGTTCCACCACGCCCTGGTGGACCGGCCCTAATTTATACATGTGGTTGCTCTGGTTGGTGCCGCTGCCGGCGTTCAGAAACGAAAATAGTCCCGCGATCAGAAGTGTAGATTTGTGATGCGTTACAGTGTAGGGCCCGGCAAATATAGCGCAGGCCTCGCCGTGGAAGCCGCCGCAGTTGGCGAAAAAGACCGAGTTCTCAGCCGAATACTGTTTTGCTAAAACGGTGCCCTGGCCAACGAAACACTCAGCTATTATGACGCCGTCTGTAATCTTCGAGCCGCTACATACGATAAAGTTTTCTGCAAAAACGCCGTGCCCGATGTAAATAGGGTCTTGCGGACAACTATTGACCGAACCATTCTCTAATCTATCAGCCCCCTCGATTATACTTGCAGGGCCTATTTTGACGTTTTTGATAATTCGGCAGTTGAGAATCTTCGCACCTTTTGCCACCAGGCCCATGGAAGAGGTAACAGAGGCGGTATAGTCGGCTATCATCTTTTGCAGCTTTTGGATTACCGCTGGCCGATGACGATAAAAAGCTATTATATAGGCGGTGTGAGCCGACAGGTGGTCATAAATTGGAATCTCTCTACCACCAGCCTCGTTAACGACGGCAACTTCTGTCCCATTGCCGAACGAACTTTCACCCTCCACGGCCAATAGATCGATGTTATCTATCACCACATCGTCTTGGATTATATAGTTAGCGATGTAGTTTCTAACGTGGTTTATGTACACATTATTGCCGATGGTGCAGTTATGAATTGTTGCGTTGCTGATTCCGGTGGGCTTGGTAACGCCGCCGAAAAAAGACACCTGCTTTTCAAACACTCCTAATTTCACGTGCCCACAAAGGTGGGTCGATTTTACTGTCGCTGCGTCGAAATTATCGGCGACTTGGACCTTTGACCAATCAGCACAACTGCAACCCTGGCTAATTAGCCGAGCGATTTCCTCTGAAGATAGCGAGCGAAATTCTGATCCCATAATCTTTCCTTCTTAGAATCCGAGGTTCGTTTACCTTAGTAAGAAAATATACAGGTTGCAGTCCCATAAATCAAGATATTTAAGTGCATAATTTAGAATCCAAGGCTCGTTGTCCACTTGGGGACGCCTTACGGCGGACGGGGGACGAGTCTCGAGGTACGAAAAACGAGACTCGTTTACTTTAGGAAGGAAACCAGATAAAAATTTTTGAAAAAATTTGGAGCAATTCGCCGGTTGTAGCCGATGTTATATCTGAAAAGGGAATCATCCACAGAACTATTTTGTGGACCCTAATTTTGCCGAACGGTCATAAAGCCGGAGCTTTCGAGAGCACAATTATGTCAGGTCAGCCAAGGGTGGCAAAAGTTTTAGTGGTATTGCTGGTTTCAATGACCACAGGGGCAATAGTCTTAATGGCCCTGGGTAATAATCCTCCTTCTGAAGGGCCATTTTGTCTTTCGAGCTATTATCGTCTTGACTCTGTAGAAAAAGCAATTCTCTCCCGCGCCTGCCAATCTCCCAATCGCTGGAGCTGCGTTGAGATTTACTATAGCGGCACGAAAGCCGGCAACATAGAGCAGTTAGCCTCACTGAGCGGCCTGGCCAGTGCCGAAGATCTCAATTGCCATTTTGTTGTTTGTAACGGCCTCGGCGGCAGCGATGGCCAAATCCAGCCGACCGAAAAATGGCAAAGACAATGGTCAATCGTACCGGGCAGAACCTGGTATGGCAATGGTCAGACTATCCGCATTTGTGCTATAGCCGACCCGCCGCGGCGGGCCAGCCTAACCAATTGCCAGATAAAAAGGATAGAGACTCTAATAGAAGGGCTGTGCAGAAAGTTTGGCATTCAGCCGGAACGTGTCTACTATCCCAGTGATTGGCGGTAACCCCGACATTTAATCAATCTTTGAGAGTCTCCGTAGCCGAGAGGCTTGTTTCAAAATTAAAGCCGGATTTGCATTGGGTGAATGCACATCCGGCTTTTTCGTGAGAATCCTTTTCAGCTTAATTCGTCTGTTATTTCGGAACATCGGGCATCGGCTCTGACCTATTAAGCTGCGGAGCGGGCGGCGGCGAAGGAGGACCTGGCTGCTGAATAATTGGAGGTGCCTCTATCTGCGGAGCCGGACCTGGCTGGCCCATGCCTCCTCGCCCAAAGTCTCTGCCGGGCCTATCCATAGCTCCAAGTTCAGGTGCTCGGCCCCATCGGCCCTGGGCGCCAGGAAACAGACCTGGTCGAGCTGTCTCTACCGGCGATTCTTGAGAAAAACGCTGCCAGCGCTGGCGAAAAGCTTGCATTTGCTCTTGTCGTTGCTGCCGAAGCTGTTGAATCTGCTGGATTAATCGGCCCATTTCTTCCTTATTGTCTTGCCGGTAGGCCTGTACGAGGGCATCCAACCACCTCTCGAACTTCTGGCGCATAAGGCTTATTCGCAACTGTGCCATAGGATAAACTGGCCGGGCCGCACCTTCCATACGGATAGGAGGTTTTCCCTTCCCCTGCTCGGCTTTGGGTTCCCGCCCAGCGGGGTCCCTCGCAGGAGTAAACTTATCCCCGTGAAAACGGGGAGCAGGGACCTGGTCGCCACGCTCAGGGTTTTCTTTTGCACCTCGCTCAGCACGCGCTATTTCTTTCCTTTCAGGTTGTTCCCGCCTCTGGGCAGCTTCTCTTTGAGGTGATTCTCTCATGCGGGACCATTCTGTTTCGGCCCGGTCTGCCCATTTATCGGCTTCATTGGCAGCTCGTTCAGCCTGCTCTGCCCATTTAGCCTCTACGTTTTTGGCTTGTTCTGCCAGATCCCGCCAGGTGGCAGCTTGTCTTTCTGCAAATTCTGCCAGGCCGGGAGTTTCCCTGTCAGGACGTCTTTCCTGGGCAATAGGATTTTGCGCCGATGTGAGCAGGACCGTGGCCACGGCAATCAATATAATCTTCTTGCACATGTTTTCCTCCTTTTAAGACTACTTGGTAACCGACACACTAACTTCTTCGTAAATTAAGACGAACAGAAATAAGATTTATTGCAGCATTTGGAGGAAATCTGTAGAAACCCCTGAAGGTCTCATTTGATGAGTCATTCTGCTGAGGCGAGATTTAGCAAGCCAAAGTTTTTTTTGGCGGTTAGAACCACCCATGCCCGCCAATCATTTTTGTGTATTCGCACAGGTTCGATTTGCTCTACGTCCTTTAGCTGGACTAAAAAGCCAAATCTACAATTCGCTTTGCTCTGCCAATATTTGTCGCTGCCTCTGATATAGTGATTGTACCGCTGCTTTATTTCCATTATTTTTTCCGGTGTTAGGTTCTGGAAATTTTTAACCGCGGCGACGGCTGCTACCGCGCATACCGGCCCGGAGCTTTCTTTCAGAAATAATTTATCGCCGGGGGCGACCTGTCCGAATGGCTCGCGTCTTACCCTGGTAAAACGCGATTCGATGCGTTTTTGGCCAGCCAGAATTGCATCTAAGTATGGTTTTTTCAAGATTACCAGATGATAATTTGCCATAAGTCTCGGCTATTTATAATAAAACTTTATTGATAAATGGCAACAGCTTTGACGGATGCCTAAAGCAAATCTATAATTAAAACGGTTTATTTAAGGGCAGGAAGATGGAACCGATTCTAATTGTTGTGGTTATCGTTCTGACCGTGTTTGTGCTGGGCCTTTTGATCTGGCTTATCACATCGAACTTTGCCCATAGAAAAGAATTGGCAGGTCAAGCTGCTGGCATCGGCCTGCTCCAGCAGCAGCTTGAGGCATTAAAGGCCGCTCAGGATAAAACTTCGGAGAATTTGCAAAAATCTTTGCAGGCTGGCCAGAACAGCCTCACCCAGAGTCTGCAATCCAGTCAGCAGGTGCTCAGCCAGCTAAACACTCAAATTGGCGAACTGCAGGGCACAAATAAACAAATGCTCCAGGTTGGAGCTGAAGTCAGAAAGCTCCAGGATATTTTAAGCAGTCCAAAGCTGCGAGGCCAAATGGGCGAATGGTCATTAGAGAATCTGCTTTCGCAGATTCTGCCGAAAGATAGTTACAGACTACAATATGCCTTCAAGGACGGCAAAGTCGTCGATGCGCTTATTCAGATGCCGGATTTCTCGGTGCCTGTCGATGCCAAGTTCCCGCTGCCGAGCTTTGAAAGAATTGTCAGAACGCAAGGCGAAGAAGAAAAAGCAAAACTCCGCAAACAGTTTTTCAAGGATGTAACTGCCCATATCGACAAAATCGCCAGTGACTATATAAGGCCTGCCGAAGGTACACTGGATTTCGCTCTTTGTTACATACCAGCCGAGAATGTCTATTACGAGACGATTGTCAGATACGCCGGCGACACGCCGGACATTCTGCAATATTGCCTGGATAAGAAGGTGATACCTGTCTCGCCGAATCTTTTGTACGCATATCTGATGACGGTGGTGATGGGCCTGCATGGCTTACAGATAGAAAGGCAGGCTGCCGAAATCCGCCAGAATCTCAAAAGGCTGAACGCCTCGTTTGCTGATTTTCTTGACAATTGGGATGTTCTCGGCAAGCATATCCGAAATGCTTATAGTCAATATGATGAAGGAGGTAAAAAGCTCGACCGCTTCGGAATGCAACTAGAGCAAATCCAGAGTGACCAAAAAGAGGAACACACATAATTGATAAAAAGAACCCACTAAGATAGAATCGTCGGTATTAAGACCTTGCAAATTAGGTACTTATGAAAAATAAGACGAGCAAAGATATTTTGAATTTTATAAAGTCTTGTATTAGGCGTCGCAGAATACGCTGGACGTATCACGTCAATATGCGATTAAAAGGGCGTTTTATACCGAGGGAAGTTATTTTACCTTCGGTAGATAGTTATGAAATAATCGAAGAATACCCCAAAGATAAATATTTGCCAAGCTATCTTGTTTATGCCAAAGACAAAGGACATATTATTCATATTCATATAGCAACCGATATAGAAAATGATATTGTAACTATCATTACATCATATAGACCGACGTTAGATAAATGGGAAAAAGATTTCAAAACAAGGAGAAAAAAATGATCTGTCATAATTGTGGCGGAAAATTGGAGAATCTAATCACCAATTTGCCGTTTAAGGTTAATCACGATTCTATTGTCATCATCAAAGGACTTCCTGTCCTGCAATGCCAAAATTGCAGCGAATACGTAATCGAAGATGAAGTTATGAAAAATATAGATACTATCCTCAACAGGATCGACAAAACCGCAGAGCTTGAAGTCCTCAGCTATGCAGTATAGCAAACTCGACCGCTTCAGCCCGCAACTTGGCCAAATCTAAGGGAAAAGGTAGGATGCGAGCTAAATTATCAAATTTATTATATAAACTGCTAAATGGGATTTTAATTACCTCGATTGGTGGAGCTATTGGTCTACTTATTTATGATTATGCACATAGCCGCTTGGCTCTTAAGGATGGAAGACTGCTCTACGAAGTCCAAACAGTTAAATGCCCTTTTATTCGAGGGGGACATATCATCAACAGGAATTGTGCTCGTTTTCACGTGCTCATAGAAAATGTGGGAACTGATTTAGTGGATTATACACCTATATACATTTCCTTTCGTGACAGAGATGCTAAAATACTTGAGTTTTTCCCATTTATTCTAACCCATAAATATAAAGAAAAACACCTGCCTCCGCTTCCCGTGATAATACCGGAGCCCAATTATCCATATTTATTTGAAAGTTCGCTGTTTAAACCATGGGGTTTCTTGCGGTCAACTCAGATTTGGGCGAAGATATCTAAAATGTTGGAAGAAGGCAAAAGCTTCAAAGAAATAATGGAAGAAGTGTGGTTTGACTCTAAGATGTTAGTTGAAATTGCAGCGAACCTTACATATTTCGAAAACCTCCCGGAGGAGGCCTTTGAACTCGACGCTTACATAGGTCCGATGGAACATGGAGACAAAGGAGAATTAGCATTTTCTGTAGTTGTGCAAAATATCGATGCTTTTTACGATGAACCTCCATTCATGCGCATAGTATCAAAGTCTTCTGGAATAAGGTTAGTTGAGAAAAAAGGTGATTTTCTTAACTTTTTGATTAAAGCGTTTGAACCGTATCTGCGCATTATTTTTATTTTCTTTGTTGTTTCTATCGGGCTAAATTTTTTACTTGCATTGAGACTAGTAAAATTGGCAAGAGATAAAAGAAAACCACGGGTGAAAGGCAGGGTTAAATGAGGCATAAATATGACCCCCAGTGAAACCGGGGGCGGGAGAACCTTTGACAATCTCGCAGGGGCCAAACGCGACAACACGTCACATTAAGGAGAAATTTGATCGTTGACAAATAGAAAAGCAATGCTATTGAAAGCATAACTATTTTTGCTAAAAATAGTAGTTTATTCTGTTGTAGTAGACCATTGAAAGGAATCAAGATATGGCAACATTACCATCACCAGAAGAGTTGGGTAGGTTGATTCTTGATATATTCAAACAAAAGAATCTCCGAGCAGGGGAAATGATGCTTGAGGGCAGAATAAAAACTTTATGGATAGAGAATAATGGTAGAGAAGATGATTTAGATTCAGGTCTTACATGGCTAATTGACAATGGTTTTTTAGAAAAACGTGGATTGGCATTTTTCTTAACTAAAAAAGGATTATCCTAATACTACAGCGCAAATAAATATGAATAATCAGGTACACATGACCTCAATTTTTCGATATTTATCTTCAGCTTTTGAAGCTCCACAAGTGTCTTTTTCGTATGACATATCCGAGCACAACGGTT
>Ga0315314_1000535_pt1 | contig 41042 bp, 40 predicted proteins | sample TDP9_MG_FD_203631 | JGI IMG/M metagenome (GOLD analysis project Ga0315314, IMG submission 203631) | Freshwater sediment microbial communities from Lake Towuti, South Sulawesi, Indonesia - TDP9 | ecosystem: Environmental > Aquatic > Freshwater > Lake > Sediment | place: Indonesia: South Sulawesi... | reverse complement strand
CAATCGAACTACTTGTTCACGGGGTAGTAATTCTAGTAAAGCATCAGGTAGTTCAATTCTACCTTCCCTTGTCACTTTGATCGGGATTTCATAGGCTTTCATCTCGCTTTTCTCCTCTCAATTTGCGAAATATGTTGCTTAACGTTCGACGCACTACGTGGTGCCGTTGCGAACTATCAACAACTCATTTCTTCGTGATAAATGGCATGGGGCCAACTCCCTACAGTTCGCATATATAAAACTTCTCGGCGTCGTAATGCCGCTTGTTAGCTTCCGCCCATTTCTGTGTTAAGAATCAGGTTCATGGCGATCACCTGTTAAGCGATCCAAATTCCCGTATTTATCGAGTAGTTTTGGATCGTTTGAAACACGCCGAAGCCACATTCTGCGTACTTCTTCTTGACGGGTTCTGCTGAACAGTGCGAGAGGATGTAAGAACAAATAGAACATCAATGGCGAAACTCGATGAAAACGCCTCTTTGATAGAATGAAATCGAATGTAGATTTGATCTCCTGAATTGATTGCCATTCTACCCTATTAGGGAAAATGCTCACAAGCGTAATGGTTGGTAGAAAAAAAAGAATAAAAAGAATTCTTAACGCCTCCACTAATGAGAATACTAAGAAGCCGGGAGTCTTGAGGAGTATGTCGTTAATTCTATCTTTGTAAATGCGTTCGAAGGAATTCACGAGCAGTTTTACGATAACATTCAGAAACAACCAACCTACTGCTATCCAGAGCCATTCCATTTGAATTCTAGTCTGCTTGATCGATACGGTTAAGCGATTTAAAGATGTCGTCAGCAGTGGCGTAAGGCTCAAAACTCTTGTCAAATAGGAAGTTGATGCTACCTAAGGCATAAACGATGGCCGCCGCCCAGATTTCCATCCGCCCGGATAGGAACGGGATATTCCGTTTACGGCTCATCTTCCCGATGAGCTTCTCGCACAATTGTTTATAATCTTCGTCTAAATACTGGCGACAAAAAGTTCCGGTCATCTCGGTCAAATGTTTCATCTTTTCTTCGCCGATGAATTTGTCTCTCGTTTAACCAATCCTTTCTTTTTTAAGCATGAATTTGTGGCGTTTATAGAGCGCCGCCACTGGTCTGATTGAGCCAAGGGAATCAAACGATGAAAGGCTTCGATCGCTTGGTCCTTTGACCGGTGACCCTTCTTATCTATGGTCCAGCCAACCAGCGGGGGTCTTCGAGAGCTGCATCAATTTCTTTACCAAAAAGTCTTGCCTTTCTTTGGTTCTCTTTGAGACTTCTCGCAAAACCTTCGAGTTCCCGGCGAAGGCCAGGAGACCATTCAGGATATCCACCAAGCCTTTCCAAGCAATTTTTTAGAGATTGGGCGCTGAGGATATCCCGGGACATCTGCTGGTGGAGCAACCCGTTTAGATCACGTGGAAAGGTAATCGAAGCAAATGAGATGTAAATCCTCCCTTCTCAAGGCCGGGGTTTCCCTCCGGGATGATTCTTGAGCCTCTTTGCCGATTTCCATTTTCAACCTTTTAACTTCATCAACCAGTTTGCCAATGTCCTTATCTTCGGAAAAACTTTTATAAAATTCTCTAAGTCTTCTCCCAAAAATCCTCGGCAAAGGCTGGGATAAAAACCCGATAAGGCCTATCAGTTCCTTCCGGTTAATTTCAGGATGGTTTAAGTACCCCTGGAGAGCTGTGGCAACCAATTGCTGGCTAGGATCAACAATCTTCGGGGCAAATTCGATGGCTTTCTTCTCCTTTTCTGACTGCAAAATATTTTCGATAACCTTTTCTTGAATTGAGAAGATATCAACCCCTTCTGGGATCACCCTCGGCGTTTCTCTCTCACAATGAATATAATTGGCGATAAGAAAACGGTTGTCCAAAATACGTCCATCATGGAAGTCGTAATATCTCCAGAAATGAAGACGCCCGCCCTCATGGGAAGGAGCGACAAAATAGAAAAAAACGCCTCTCGCCCCAGGCTTGCGAAGGCCTGAATGGATTCCATCTGGAATATCCTCCAGCATCTGCAATCCGCCTACTTCCAGCAGCTGCCGCAAATGCTGCAATAGAAATTCATTACTCGCCAATTCCATAAACCCTTCTTCTTCTTCAATCACTGAATTGTCCTCATCCCGGATACGGCGAAGTGTGTTAAAGCTCCGAGGATGAACCACCTCCCCAAGCACACTGGCATCCAAAAAGCCGGTGCGGTCGATCTCCGAAATCTTCCGGGCCAGGCTTTCTAACAAACCCAGCAATCGTTCCAACCCTTCGTCAGGGAACATATTATAAATCTGAAGGGTTTCAAATATCGCTCCAATCCGGTCAATCCGGCCTGCTCGCTGAACCATGCGTGTGGGGTTCCAGTGGAGGTCATAATTAATCAGATGGCCACAATCCTGAAGATTTTGCCCTTCAGAAAGAACATCCGTCGAGATCATAATGTCGATTTCTTCTCCAGCCCCAATTAGATCCTGACGCCGATTGGACCTGGGAGCAAAAGATTCGATAATCCGAGTCCTCTCTTTAGGTGAGGCTCCGCTGTCCATCCTGCGAATTAAAGGATTAGCAATTCTCTTGCGAAACTCTTTGGTCGAATCGGCTGTCAGCGCTCGGTACAAATATCTTGCCGTATCTTTGTAATAAGTGAAGATCAAAACTTTCTTGCCTTTAAGGTCTCTCAAGAGAAGGTCCTGTAGCCGAAGAAGTTTGTTATCCCTTTCAGCGCGGATGTCTATTATTCGATACCATATATCTGTTAGGGCTTCGATATCATGTTGAATGGCCTCATGCAGTTTCCTAAGTTCGTATTGAGAGGCATCCAGTTCCGGAAGGTTTTCAATGACGCCCCTTGCTTCTTCGGCTGCGTCCAATTCTTCAGCCCGGGATGTAGGAGTCGCATCATCCTCTTCGTTTTCCCTTTCCAAATAGCGAATGGCCCTCTGAAATTCACTGGATGAAAGGACTCTTCCATCCATAATATAGGTTTCAAAAGTCTTTAGGAACTCTAAGGCTCGGCGCACGCTGATTCGAAAAGCCTCCACGCTGGATTCAAACCTCTTTAGATACCGGCTTTTGAAGATCCCAACCAGCGCTTCTTCGCGCCCACGCTCGAATTCATCAATAGAAACCCCGACTTTTTTATAGGACTCCAAATTATAGGGAGCCAAACGAAGGCTTTCGATGCCGCTCACAATTTTTTCATATATCCCCGAATAGGTTTCTTCAAGGTTATACTTTACGGTATGAAGTTTTCGTTTTGGCCATTTGATTTTTTCGCCTCTGATACTCGCTTCCGGATAGGCCCGCCTGATAAACGCTCTCGTCCGCCGAATGACGATTTCTTCCAGAAGATTGAAAAGGCCTACTGTGCTTGCCAGGCGCGTATCTCTCCGGGCGTTGAGGAAATAACGATGCAGATCTCCGATCCCAGCTGCCGAAAAATAGCTTCGATCGCCTTGGGTCAGGAGGTTGATCTGATTATAAAGGTCAAGCAAGTCATTATTGATAGGCGTTGCGGTTATGAGGATGAGCTTTTTCCTAGCTCCCTCGCGGCCTTTCCCCCCATTTTGGGCAATAAGACGTTCTAAGTTTTCGTATCGCTGGGCTGAACGATTCCGGAAGTTATGGGATTCATCGATCAAAATAACATCGACGTCTCTATAAGAAGATACGTCAAATTCTGACTGCCCCAGTTCTTCTTGAGAAATAATTATAGTGGAAATGGATGCTTCTTGAAGTTCTTCAGTCCACATATCCCGGAGACTGGCCGGGCAGATGACCAGGGCTTTCTGCCTTAGGTGATAAGCAAAATCTTCCAGCAGCTTCTTCCCGATCCAGGTCTTGCCCAATCCTACTGAATCGCCGATCAGGACCCCGTCATATCGCGCCAAAATCTTTCTTGCCTTCTTAACGGCGTCTTCCTGGAACTCAGCCAAATCAATGGCCGAGCGAATACCCGGTCGAAAATCTGCTCCCAGGTCATCCTTGAAATATTCATAGAGAGCCTTCATGTAAACCTGATGGGGTGTGTATTCTTTTTCACCGAATTTTGAAGCATCCAGAATCGCGATGAGATCTTCCTTAAAATCCCAGGCTTCGGCCCACTGTCGTTCATACCAGGATTCCAATTCAATAATGGCTCTGCCGCCCACCTCGCTTTTGATGAGCTGCTTATTCTTAGCTCTAATTTTATCGCTGGGCTTTTCGTCAGAAAGCCAACCAACGGCTCTCTCGGCGTCCGGGTCATGGACTTCAGATTCATCTAAAAGAACTTTGTGGGCCAGGTTCAATTCCCGGTTCGTGGTCAGGCCAGGACCTGTAAAATTGCTCGATCCAACAATGGCTACGACCGGCCGGAACCGGTCAAAAAGCATCTGCTGTCTGGGGCGGTCAGAGTAAAATATGAATCCTTTGGCATGAAGCAACTGCCCTTCAACAACCCCCACCGCCACACTTTCCTGGCGCAGAAATCGTATCAAATCCTCAACTAAACGCAAAGTTTCTTCAGAAAAGGGTTCTTCTTCAATGTCCCTCTGGAGAAGGCCTTTGAACAGACTTTTATCAGGGCGAAGGCCAACTTGTTCACCTCTTTGAGGTTCAGCCCCGAGAAGCATCCTGAAATTTCCTAAGTGCAGGAGCCCCTCTTTAAGCAGCCGAAATCCCTGAATGGTGAAATAGGCCGTAGCCACATCCAGGGACATCCCTCTATGCTCAGCCAAGAGGGCATTCAAAACATCCGCTAGGAGGAATTTTTGATTATCGATGACGTAGGGGATTTTCATGTCTTATATTTTCTATGCATCAATCTCAAATCCATATGCATCAATTGTCTTAATCATAGCTGATGCATTGGGAATCTGATTCATAGAGTTCCATATTCACAATAAAAATATTACTAACTACCTGATATTATTGATAAACAAAAATCTTGACAGCCTTTTTCTGTCGTCCTATTATTATTTTGCAGGTATGCGCGGGAGCTACCTCAGGTCGTCCGCAAGGACGGCAGCCTCAAGCGGGTGGGATCCTGAGGCCCGGGACCTGCAATTTTTTTTCAACTAAATTCCTTTTGAACCCATTCAAGCTGACCTTTATTTTCCAGCATTTCATCTACTTCTTTCGGCCAGAATTTTAACCCATAGCCAAGATAGCGTCCCTGATAATGATAGATAACGGGCTTAAGCATCCGGATATATCGATCTTCTGTATATCCATGTTGAGACGGTTGAACAGCGTAGTAGGCACTACTTGCTATGGCATCAGCTATTTGAAGGCCCATTTCTTTACCGGAACTATAGGCAACAATCTGCTCTGCGTTAATGACATCCCAATTAATTCGGATATCTAAAAATCCGATCTTTTCTTTCAGCAATCGTAAATAATCCCTTAACTCTTCATAGGACATTCCCCCGCGATTGGAGAATATAATTTGGGCACTTCCATCTCCGATGTCACTGGGAAGATGATGATCGCGGCAAAACCAAGAGGCTCTTTCTAAAAGATAACGGACTACATAATAATAAAGTCGATAACGTTCATTGAATTTTTCCGGTTCTTTTATTGAAGGCTTATGAATCAAAATTGATAAAGTGCGGAGTTTGGATTTGCTGATTTCCCCTACATATGGTAATCGCTGCTCATGTCTTAAATCCCTGAAATGAAGGGGGCGCTTTTTGGGTTTACCTAACTTTTCCCTTACTCTGTCAATAAGCTTTACCGTCTCCAAATCTAAAGCCTTTTTGATAATAACTGCAGACAAAATAAACCATTCAGAACTACCTTGACCAAAAGAAAAACCTTCATCCCCAGATTCATCAACGTATATCACAAATGTCGGTTGCTGTTTCATCGAGATATTCAAAAACAGGATTTATTCTCTTGGTCGGCATCGAATTGAGTATTTGGAAAAGTTAAACTTTATAATCCCAGGACATAAACCGCCTCTTCCAAGATTCTTTCCCGGGGTCTTGGTTTAACGGAATCCGCAAGCACCAAATCTACCCGACACTTAAAAAGATCTTCCAGGAATGCTTTCAACTCCATGTAGGCGTCGAAGGAATTCTTCTCGAACTCAACCACAAAGTCCAGATCGCTGGTTTCTGTTTCCTCATCCCCCGCACAGGAGCCAAAAAGACCCAGAATTCGGACGCCATAACTTCGAGTAGCTTCTTGGTTTTCGTTTAGAATTCTAAGCATTTCATCTCCACATTTTCACATAAGAGTTTCCTCGTATTATTTTTCAGTAGAAGAAGTAATCTCACGGCACCATTTTTTCAAAGGCGGAACTTAAAAGTAGGCTTTCCTCAAGTGAAATTGCATATTCGCTTGGGCAGCTTTTATTATGAATCCACGTAAGACATTTAAATCGGTCAAAATAAAATACCCCCGCATAGCAATTCACTGGAGGTGTGCCTCCATTTACTTGCAGGTATTCCTTAAGTACATTTAGCCCATTGCGCTCAAATGGCAAGCAACTATATTGGCTCAAAAGGAGCACATTTGTCGCACCTTTTTTATAGCGGGTAAATTTCTCTTCAATTTTTTGAATTAGGCGGCCTTCGCCAGTGCCCTTGAGCCAAGTAATGGATACCCCATCGCGCAATTTGGCCAATTCAAAGGTCTCTATGTCTGCATCGCTGAAATTTAAAACGCTGCATTCGAAATAGACTTCCCGTTTGCCCAGCTTTAGAACCGCATCTGCGTGTTGTCCCTTTCCTAAATCAGGAAAGGGCTTTAATTTATCCTCATTAAATTTCGAGGCTAATGCTCCTAGAATTGCCAATTCAAAAACTCCACCTACGCTCTTACAATCTTGTAACCGGCCAATGAAGTCAGACCTTGATTGGCCCCTTGCATGGCTCATAGTAAATTTTAGACCAGCTTCAATAATAATTAGGTTTACACGCGTGGGATCCATAATGCAGCAATACATCTCCGGAAATATCTGTCCACCTTGCTCCCACTTCCGTCCGATCTTGTCTAAGAGATTGTCATCCAGTATTTCTTTGAATGGCGGGTGATTGTTGATATATTCAGTGGCTTTCTTATGATTCAAAGCATCTCCTTCAACCGCTTTTCAATGTATTTGGATTCGTCTTCGGAAAGACCATAGCAGTGGAAAAGAACCGCGTCGATGGCGTCCTGAATCGGCTGACTTTCTGGGGCCAAGTGGGAGCGTTCTGAGCGACTTTTGAGCACCCGCCTGGCCTCGATTTGCTGAATACGGCAGCTCATTTCTGCCAATGCATCGGCCACGGTTCTTGGCATCATACCTGCTTCAGTGCAGGCAGAGTTTAAGAGATCGGTTAATTTAACCCAATGTCCATTATCTATTAATGGTCGCCAATCTATGCTCAGGGTATTTCCGGCAATTGTCGGGACAGGTAAAGCATTGAATTGATATTCATTAACCTTAGAATTTGTACTTCCAAGCCTAAAATACCAATCCAAAATTTTCGAGTTAAGCAGGGCTAGAAGTAAATTCAGGTCTATCTGTGAGGATTCATTTGTAATGTAGCTTATCGTATCTAGACAAAAGCTACCTTGGGGTATAGGCGAAGCGATAATCCTCCGGAAATTATTTTGAGGTGAGCTGCGCTGGAAGCCAATTCGTTCACTTTTAAAAGCAAATGCTTTAGTATCCCTTCCCCTACCAGAAAGAAATTTTTTGACGTCCAGTCGAACATCTTCTCCTTGCGAAGGCTCTCGGACAGCATACATGCAGATGTTGGCGCCCCTTAGAGCAATGGGGTCTCCTATTTGATTTGAGAGCGTTCCCTTGCTTCTCTCATTAGTTTCGTTTACTTCTCCTTGGAACGACTCAGCAATCTCTTTCATGCGAATTATTTTCGACGAGCCAATAATCCGCTTAATAATTTCCCAATCTTCCTGAGTACAAGAAGGAATGGAGACGTTTTCTTTATCGAAGAGCAATAACTCGGATGGGGCTATTTCTAGGATTGGAGATTTGCAATCTATGAGCCTCCCACCATGCGTTCGAACAATGAATCTCGATCCAGTAAATTTCGCTCTGAGAACAAAGATGGTGGTTGAAAGCTTTGCTTCTGGAAAAACACGATGGTAAGGATCATCTTTTTGAGGAAAAGCTTCAACTGAGATGAGACCTGTTTTCTCCAAAAGCAATCGGCGAACACCTGAGGCTTGGTCATCACCCAGGAGCGCCATGGGGACGATGAATGAAAAAGCACCAGCAGCACTCATTTCAGCTGCGCCACGACATATAAAGAGTTTATATAGATTCTTTTTGCCCCGTATAGCAGGGTCATAGACCGGATCCGATTCGTAAAATGCCAGATACTCCGATACGTCATAGCCGAGTTCCTCGGTGGCCAGCACGTCATAAGGGGGATTTCCAATCACCGCATCAAACCCTGCCTCTTCCAATCGCTCTATCGCCTGGGTGGTTCCGGGGCGAGGGCCATAAAACACTTCGGGGAATTCGAGTTCCCAGTGGAAGAAGCGCCTTTCTGAAGCGGCTCTTAACGCGGTTTCCCCAATGGCACGCAAATCAGAAGGCAAACCATTCAAAACGATCTTAAGCGACTTTTCATCTCGGGCATTAATAAAAGCTTCCGCTTTGGGAGATTTTAGGAAAGCAATTGCTTTTGGTTCTGACTGGGCACGGCGGCTCTTTTTCATCTCCCCATTATTTCCAAACCATTGGCTGGTATAAATATCCAGAATGCGCTTAAACGGGGCAAGGGCATCCGAGGCTTTGCGGTATTCGACGCGGGATTGTTGTACTTGCGCACTGGTGACGTCAGATATCTCCCCAACGTGCCGCATGAGATCCGTCGCCAGGAGCAAACCGGCAAAACGGCTACCAAATAGAGTAAATTGACTCGCCCTCGTTTCGATTTCTTTCCATTCACTTGCTGAAGCCGCACGCCTTTCTTTCACAACAATTTTCACCTCAGGTTCAACTGCCTCCTTAACTTCCTCTACTGGAACCCCGATAAGAGAGTTCCCACACCGCATGTGGTGATCAAGGAATGAAAGCGGTGCACCAAGCGTGAAGCAGTCCAGCCAAAGGGAAACCTTGGCGAGTTCAACAGCCATGGGATTGAGATCCACCCCGTAGATACAGCGTTTCAGGACGTGCCGTTTCAAAAGGGCCACGTCTGTAAGTCGGCCGGGATCAATGGTTACTCCCTGGCGGTCCATCTCCTCAAGAATGGTTTCGCGCGTTCTCTTTAGTTCCGCCTGGATTGGATTCCAGGGGAATCCGTTCAAGAAGTCGAGCATGCGGTCAGTAATGAAATCCACAGCTTCCACCAGGAAATGGCCGCTGCCCATGGCCGGGTCGAGAACGCGGATCGTAAATAGCTCATCAACCGCACCTCGAAACCTCTGCGCTACCAGCTCGGGATTCTTCCCAGGGGCCATTTTAAAAGCGGGCCATGCCTTTACAGCTTCATGGTAGGACTTCTGCGCTTCTCTGAGTTTAGACGTAACAGCCTCGAATTTCTCCTTCAAAATTGGACCTACAGCATTCTGGACGATATACTTGACAATGTGATCTGGTGTGTAGTAAGAACCAGTGGCTTTCCGTTCGCGGCGGTCATTTTCCAGGTAAATGCTCCCCTTGGGGTAAACCCTTTCCTCCGCCTCTTTTCCCCGCCCTTTGGTCAGAATCTTCCGTCCCTCTTTTTGCGCCTCCCGGTACGGGATTACCTCTTCAGTCTTCTTGCCTTTCACCACCGCCATCTTTTCCGGGGCAATTCGAAGCTTAAATTCCAAAAGACCCTCATATATAGAGCCGAGCTGCCGAACTCCTAAGGATTTGTAGTCGATGAATACGAGGGCTTGAGTCTTTTCGTCCAGGTCTCTGGCCATCAAATCCAGTCCTAGGACCAGAAACTGATCGGGTATTTTATGCTGGAGAAGGAAGTATGCATTCTGTGATTCAGGGCTTGAATCCTCCGGATCCGGGTCCGTAATAAACAGACCGCCGTTATAAAGCGGAACGTTCAGGGCGTGATCACCGCGGTCTATAATATGAAAGAGTTCTGAAAGGCGATCATATAAAATTGTGAAATTCTTGTCGTAAGCCCTTTTCAAATATTCTGGAGCCTCGTCCACGATATTCCGGGCGGCATGCGCTACTTCCTCCTTTATCCTGGTCAAGCTCTTTTCCCAGTACCCGCGAACCTCTTTAACTGGAAAGAGATCCCTGGCTTCTGCGTATAATAGAAATAAAAGGCGATAGAGGGAGGTAAGTGTTCCCTGGAAGATTTTATTCAGGGCTTGCTGATCAACCTCAAATTCCTTATCTTTTGCCCGCATATCTTCTATGAATCCATGGGCAAAATGAGGAAAGATTTTTTCGAAAACTCTCTCTTTGAGCCTCTCTCCCAGCTCCTTGGCATAAGTTTCGCTGCCATCGAAAAGGATATCCAGAAAAGACGCTTTAACCCTTTCCCCCTCTTTCAGCACTTCCTTAATTTCAAATGCTTCTCGCCGGAATAGCAACCAGAAATAACGGAAGATTTCAGAAGGATCGGGAGCAGAAAGAGTTTCTTCAAGGTCAATCTCGTAATAATTTGTGGCCCGGGAGTGCGCTCTGGCGGAATACAGGCGCCAGTGTTTCCCGTTGGTCACAATGGCCCACGGTGCCTCGCCCTTTTCGAGAAGACTGACTACAATCTGCCCTGGGTTTTCGTTCGGTTTTTCTTGATCGCGGGTTTCATCCTTACCATCCAGGTAACGTCCCCAGGAGTAGGTCAGGCAAACGGCTAGGGATTCGCTATTATTGACTCCCGGATGATAAAGATGATAGTGAGGATTGGGAGAGCCTCCAGAATTCCTATCATTTCCTCGGAAACTAAATCCAAGCAATGCAAAAGCCGGCTCCAGAAGCCCTTTGGCAACTTCTTGAATCGGTTTTCCCCCCCAACGTCGTGGGGCCTCAGTAAAAAGATTTACGAACTTCTGGTAAGCCGGTTTTGGATCATCTCTCCAGGAAGAATCCTCCGGAAGTCTGGATTTTAGGTAGTAGTCTGAGAAAAGAGCCCTGTTGTTAAAGAGGGGCTCTGACCATTCGGCGACGCCAAAAGCGGATACCAGTTTATCGAATTGGGCAAATGGGTCCAGCTCCGTATAACTGAAGCGCCTTAAAACCCGCAAAGCGACTACGTCAGGATTGCGGCGGGAAACCGTAAGAATGCGAGGGCGGATACCAACCTGTTTTGGGGTTATACCCTTTCCTTCCCCCTCCGGCGTGACCCTTTGCAAAAGGATAAAATCAATACTCTCATAATCATTGGTCAGGATAAAAAGGTATTGGCCAGCCCGGTTTCTTAGAGGGCGGATAGTACCCTGGATTCCGGCGATGGTAACCGAAGTCATTTCTATGAGATAGACTGATAATAGCCCTTGCTGATCAGCGATTCGAACAACGCGTTTAATCTGCCGTTGGACAGTTTCTGAGGTAATGCCAAGGTTGACGGGGGTTTGTTGGATGCGGCTATTTGTGTCGTACCCGAGGTAGGCAAAAAACGCAGCTACCGCCTCAGAATTGTTCAGGCTTTGAATTTGTTGGCGGGTAACTTCTTTATCAAACAAGGCTTTGACCCCAAAAAGCGGCTGTAAATATTCACGAAGCCAATTTCACCTTAAATCATAACGCAAACTTATGGGTTTTGGAAGGACGATAAAAGATCGAATCATGAAGAGCTTATTAAATTTTAGGTGGCCGAGTCAATTAAATTTTGATCCTTGTTAATCTTGAACAAAAAGGTCTTTCCCTGTATTTTCAATTTATCGGCATAGGCATAAGAGATTAAGCATCCCGGCGGCATCTTAGTCAGCGTAACAAGGGATAGATCAATCGCCAAGAAAGGAGAAAAGGTAATTGCAGCCCAAGCATAGCCATCTTATAGGTCCAGAAATGATTCCAAAAGGGATCGTCACTCTTGTCGGGAACACCTGTATAGAGACGGACCTGGATAAAATCCCTGCCTTTTGCCTGACTTATGAACCTGGAAAGCGCAACGACATGGTAATTAGGGTAGGTATAGCCGAAGGATTCGTGAACAGAATAGTATAGATTTTGGCCGTCAATGAAGGCGATGGTGCGCTTCAGGAAGGATTCAGCAGGCATAACCCCTCCAGAAATAAATAACCCCGCCCGAGGCCTTTCGGCGTGTCGAACGGGGGGCAACTTCTATAATATTATCGGCAAATTAAAAAAAATTTGTCCAGTATTTTCATTGGGATCGAGATTTCAACAGGGATAGATTCTAAATGCCCCTAAAATTTTTGCGGTGGGCGATGGATCTTCTATGACCTTCCAATTTTTCCATCTGGGCCAAGGATATGGCTTGCGGGGAGAGTTTTTTCAGGCCGTTGGGCGATAGGGAAATCAGACTCGATCGTTTGAGGAAATCATAGACGCCGAGAGGGGAGGAAAAGCGGGCAGCTCCGCCTGTTGGCAAAACATGGTTAGGGCCAGCGACATAGTCCCCGATGGCTTCCGGGGAAATGTGGCCGAGAAAGATAGCCCCAGCATTGTCAACCTTATCCAGAATACTCCAAGGGTCTTCCACGGCCAGTTCCAGATGTTCTGGGGCGAGGAGGTTAGAGATTCTGGCTGCCTCAGAGAGATTTTTTACGATGAGAATCGCTCCAAAATTCTTAAGGGAGCGCTCGGCGATCTTCTTACGTGGAAGGTCCCTCAGTTGTTCAGAAATTTCCCGGCAAACTCCTTCGGCAAATTTTCTGGAAGTGCACAATAAAACGGCAGCAGCTTGCTCGTCGTGCTCGGCCTGGGAAATAAGGTCAGCAGCCAGAAAAGACGGATCTCCGCTTCCATCTGATATGATCATAATTTCGCTCGGACCAGCAATGGAATCGATAGCGACTTCTCCAAATACCAGTCTTTTGGCTGCCGCGACATAGATATTTCCTGGCCCGACGATCTTGTCCACCTGAGGGACAATCTTTGTCCCGTAAGCCATGGCCGCAATGGCTTGGGCACCGCCGATTTTGAAAATCATATCCACTCCGGCAATGTGCGCAGCAGCCATGACCGCGGGGTTCAAATAACCTTTAGGAGCGGGGCAGGCCATGATGATTTCTGGGACACCCGCTACCTTCGCTGGAATGGCATTCATCAGCACACTCGAAGGGTAGGCTGCTTTTCCTCCGGGAACATAGATGCCCACCCGATCGATCGGGCGAACGATTTGCCCGAGGATCGTCCCGTCTTCTTCCGCAAAGGACCAGGATCTCTGCACCTGAAGGAGGTGGAATTTTTCTATGCGCTTGGCGGCAAATTCCAGGGCTTTTCGTTCCTCCTCGCTCAAGGTTTTCAGAGCAGTGCGGACTTCTCTCGACGAAACACGGATATTCTCTAAGGAGGCATTCCACCCATCGAACCTCTTAGTTAGCCTCAGAAGAGCCTGGTCACCCTGTTTTTTTACCTGGACCAGAATATCCCTGACCGGCTTCTCAATTTTTTCGAAACCAATCTCCCCCCGCCTGGAAAAACCTTTCAAAAACTCATGGAAACCTTTTTTCCCAGAAACCAGGATTCTCACGATCTCATTCCTTCACCCTTTTAATCTTCGCTCCAAGTTTGGCCAGCTTCTTATCAAGCCTTTCATATCCCCTATCCAGATGGTAAATGCGAGAAACCTCCGTCGTCCCTTCAGCGGCCAAGCCCGCTAAGACCAACGAAGCGCTGGCCCTTAAATCTGTGGCCATCACGGGCGCACCGGTCAAGTTGGCAAGCCCGCGCACAATCGCGTTCGACCCTTCCACGCGGATGTCTGCTCCCATGCGCCTGAGTTCGCTTACATGCATGAAACGATTCTCGAAAATTGTCTCGGTGATCACGGAAAGACCGCTGGCCAAACACATCAAGGCCATGAATTGAGCCTGCATATCCGTAGGAAATCCCGGGTAGGGCAGGGTCTTCACATCTGCAGCCTTGATATTTACAGGTCCGATAACCTTTACCCCTTCTTCCTCGGGAAATATTTCCAGTCCTGCTTCTCTCAGTTTCGCTACCACAGCCTCCATGTGGGTAAGGTCGCAATTCGATAGCCTTATATTCCCTTGCGTGATCCCTGCCGCCACCATAAGGGTCCCGGCTTCGATTCGATCTGGCATGATCGTGTACTCCACCGGCTGAAGTTCTTCCACTCCGTCAATGGTGATTACATCCGTTCCAGCTCCCTGGATCTTCGCTCCCATTTTATTCAAGGCCTTAGCCAGCTCTACCACCTCGGGCTCGGAAGCAGCATTCTCTAAAATCGTCCTCCCGTCAGCCAGGACCGCGGCCATCATCACATTCTCTGTGCCCGTAACCGTGGAAATATCAAAGTAGATCTTGGCTCCCCTCAGCCGATCGGCCTGGGCTTCGACGTATCCGTGTTTCAGCTCGATCTTGGCTCCCAAAGCTTCCAGGCCTTTGAGGTGCAGATTGATGGGGCGGGCGCCGATGGCGCACCCCCCTGGTAAAGAGACACGGGCTCGCCTCCATTTAGCCACTAACGGCCCTAAGACAAGGACAGAGGCCCGCATGGTTTTCACCAGATTGTAAGGAGCCTCGCAGGAATGAACCCCGGCAGCGTTCAGGCGAACCCTATTACTCTCTGCCTCAATCTTAACCCCCATCTGAAGAAGAAGCTTGGAGATGGTCCGGATGTCCGCTAAGGCTGGGACGTTTTGCAGGGTATTCCATCCATCCGCCAGAAGAGAGGCCGCGAAAAGCGGCAAGGCAGCGTTCTTTGAACCGCTGATGGGAATCTGGCCCACCAGACGATATCCCCCCTCGATGATCAGTTTATCCACAATTTCTGCTCCAATAATTAGTTAGGACAGATTTTCCCCGCTACCCTCTCTTCTGGGCTCGGAACACGCGCTTGGTGCCAGCCAGGTCTGCGACAAAATCGAAGGAATTGAGTTCTGGATTTTCCTCAGCAATCTGCTGGACTGCTCTGTCTTGACCTTCACCAATCTCCGCCAAAAACCAACTTCCGGGCTGAAGGAACTCTCCCACTCTCGGCAGGGCCCTGCGAAAGAAGGCCAAACCGTCCTTTCCCCCGTCCAGGGCAATCCGTGGTTCAAAATCGCGAACCTCCGGCATTAAAAAGGGCAAACGATCCTGGGGGATATACGGTGGGTTGGAAATGATCAGTTCAAATCTCCATCCTTTTCTCAGGGGATCGAATAGATCTCCCTGCAAAAAATGGATTTGCTCTCGGACCCCATTCTGGCGGGCATTTTCTTCCGCGAGGGAGAGTGCTCTTGCAGAGAGGTCCGTCGCCACCAGGGAGGCCGAGGGAAGCTCCTTGGCCAGGGCGATGCTGATTGCTCCACTGCCCGTGCCCATTTCCAGAATTCGGCAACTCCGCTTTTTCTCTCCCGCCGGAGACAATACCTTCAATGCCTCATGAACCAGGACTTCTGTCTCCGGACGAGGGATGAGAACATCCGGAGTTACTTTGAACCTGAGAGACCAGAACTCCCGCTCACCGATGATATACGCCACGGGTTCGCGCTTGAGCCGTCTTTGAATCAGCTTCTTGAATTGAGCCAGTTCTGCTGGTTGAAGGGGCTGATCAAAATGAGTATAAAGACCCATTCGACTCATCCCCAGAGTTTTGGCGAGGAGAACCTCGGCATCTAGGCGGGGGCTATCTAAGCCTTCTTTCCGGAATCTCTCCTCGCTCCAACGAATCAAATTTAAGATCGTCCAGGTAGGCGGGGGCAATGGTTTTCTTTACCCTCGAAACTTAAGAGCTTCCGCCTGGAAGTAGGTGCTCAGGGCATCGAATAGTTCATCCAGGTCCCCTTCGAGGATGCCTTCCAAACGGTACAGGGTCAGGCTAAGGCGATGATCGGTGACCCGATTCTGGGGAAAGTTATACGTGCGCACGCGCTCGCTCCGATCTCCGCTGCCTACTTGACTCTTGCGCTCTTCCGAGATCTCGCTGGCCTGTTCTTCCATTAACCGATCAAGCAGGCGAGCCCGCAAAACTTTTAGAGCTTTAGCCTTGTTTTTATGCTGAGACTTTTCGTCCTGGCAGGTAACCACCATGCCCGTAGGGACATGAGTGATCCGCACAGCCGAATCAGTCGTGTTCACGCTCTGTCCTCCGGGGCCTGAGGAGCGGAAAACATCGACGCGCAAATCGTTAGGGTTGATCTCCAATTCCACCTCATCGGCTTCGGGCAGGATGGCCACAGTGACCGTGGAAGTGTGGATGCGACCCGATGATTCAGTGACCGGAATGCGTTGCACCCGGTGCACACCGCTCTCGTATTTTAGGCGGCTGTAAACCCCCCTACCTTCGATCAGGGCGATGATCTCTCTAAAGCCTCCGAGTCCCGTTGGGTTCTGGCTCATCACCTCCACTCGCCAGCGTTTCATCTCGGCGTATTTGGCATACATGCGGAAGAGGTTAGCCGCAAATAGAGCAGCCTCTTCCCCGCCGGTCCCGGCGCGAATTTCTAAAAAGATGTCCTTCTCATCCCTCGGATCTTGGGGCAGAAGTAGGATTTTGATATCTTGCTCCAAGGATGCCTGGCGTTCCTTGAGGGACTGCAGCTCAGATTTGGCCAGCTCCCGCATCTCCCCTTCAGATTCCAAGAGCAGGTCTTGACTTTCCTTGATCTCTTCCATGACCTTCTTATAAGCTCGGTAGGTTTCCACGAGTCGAGAAATCTCGGCACGCTCCCGGGCGAGTTTCTGCATCTCTCTGGGGTTCCCCAAAATCCTGGGGTCGGCCAGGAGCCGTTCCAACTCCTCGAATCGATTCTCCACTTCTTCCAGTTTGGGGAACATGCTCACTTTAAAGCACCGCTTTCTGTCCGGATTCAAGCCGCAGAGCGCTTTGCAAGGCACGCAGGGCGACCTCGATCTGGTCGTCCGTCGGCTGCCGGGTAGTCATGCGCTGGAGCCACAAGCCGGGGAGGATGACGGCTTTGAGGGCTGGGTGATTTGATTTCTTCCCGCTTAGCTTGATCACCTCATAGGCTAAGCCGGCAATGGGAAAAAGCAGGGGAAGCTTGATCCCGACGTAAATGAGGTTGGTCAAGCCTTTTCCCCAAGACGGGAATTTGGGCAGGAAAGGAAAGATCACCGAGAAAAGGATGATGCTAATGATGATTACGATGAGCAGAAAAGCCGTGCCACATCGAGGGTGCAAGGTAGAATACTTCCGGGCATTGCTCACGGTTAACTCTTCCCCAGCTTCGTAAGCATAGATGCACTTATGCTCTGCCCCATGGTATTGGAAGATCCTCTGAATGTCCTTCATGAGCGATATGAGATAGAGGTAGCTGACGAAGAAAAATACTTTGATCACCCCATCCACCAAGTGGAAGAACAGATTCTCCACGCCAAGATCTGCGCCGAAAAGATGGCTCAGGAAGTCGGTGAGATAATGGGGAAGAATTACGAAAAATACAATACCGACTCCGAAAGCTGCGGCCATGACTATGCTCAGCGTCCAAGAACTCAGCCTTTCTCTTGCTTTCCCTTCTTCCCATACCTGGTTAGCCGAAAAGGAAAGAGCTTGCAGCCCGTTGATCAGCGTCTCGACGAGAACCACTGAACCCCGCAGGAGGGGCCATCTTAAAAATTTAAGTCGCTGGGAAAGCGAGCACCAGACATCCTCCTTGAGGGCCACCTCGCCATTAGGTTTGCGCACGGCGATGGCCAAAGCGTGGGGCGCCCGCATCATCACGCCTTCGATTACCGCTTGTCCACCAATGGAAATTTTCTCCATGTTATTTCAAACCGTATTTTTTCTGGAAGCGCTCCACCCGCCCGGCTGAATCTACCAATTTCTGCTTGCCCGTGAAAAAAGGATGGCAGCGGGAGCAAATTTCAACGGAGATCTCCTTCTTGATGGAGCGGGTGCGGATTTCATTTCCGCAGGCACATTTGATGACCGCATCAACAAACGGGGGATGAATCCCTTTCTTCATTATAATCCTCCGGATGCGAAAAATTCAAAATTCAAACAGCCAGAATCAAAATTGCGAGCCAAAATCCAAAAATATTCTTTTTTATTTTGGATTTTCTATCGGCTCATGGAATCCAGAAATTCTGGGTTATCTTTGGTTCCTTTCATCTTATCCAGGAGAAACTCCATGGCATCGATGGAATTTAAAGGCTGGAGAAGCTTCCGCAGAATCCATACTCTATTTAACTCGTGGGAGCTGAGAAGAAGCTCTTCTTTACGCGTGCCGGATTTGTTGATATCGATGGCCGGGAAAATTCGTCGGTCAGCTAATTTGCGGTCGAGGACAATCTCCATATTGCCCGTGCCTTTGAATTCTTCAAAAATCACCTCATCCATCCGGCTGCCCGTGTCGATCAGGGCCGTAGCGATAACGGTCAAACTGCCCCCCTCTTCTATGTTTCGCGCCGCTCCAAAAAACCGCTTCGGCTTATGCAGGGCGTTGGAGTCCACGCCACCGGAGAGAATCTTTCCGCTGGGGGGGACTACCGTGTTATAGGCCCGGGCTAATCGCGTGATGCTATCGAGGAGGATGATTACATCCTTTTGGTGTTCGATTAAACGCTTGGCTTTCTCCAGGACCATCTCGGCCACCTGAACATGGCGTTGGGCCGGTTCGTCGAATGTCGAGCTGATCACCTCCCCTCTGACCGAGCGCTGCATATCTGTGACCTCTTCCGGCCGCTCGTCGATAAGAAGGACGATCATGACCATATCCTTATGGTTGAGGGCTACACTGTTGGCAATGGCCTGGAGAATCATGGTTTTACCGGCGCGCGGAGGACTGACGATCAAGCCGCGCTGCCCCATTCCAATCGGAGTCAAAAGGTCCATGACCCGCATGGACATATTATTTTCCCCAGAGACCTCTAAGTGGATACGTCTATTCGGGTAAAGGGGGGTGAGGTTGTCAAAAAGCATTTTCTCCCGCGCCAAATCCGGCTCTTCATAATTAACCGCCTCGACTTTTAGCAGGGCGAAATAGCGCTCTCCTTCCTTGGGGGGCCGAATTTGACCGGCAATCGTATCGCCAGTTCGCAGGTTGAACCGACGGATCTGGGAGGGAGAAACGTAGATATCGTCAGGCCCAGGCAGGTAATTAAAATCTGGAGATCGGAGGAATCCGAAGCCATCGGGCAGGGTTTCCAGAACCCCTTCCCCGTAGATCAGCCCGTTCTTCTCGGTCTGGGCCTGCAGGATGGCAAAGATGAGGTCTTGCTTGCGCATCCCCGTGGCACCTTCTACGTTCAGGTGCTTGGCTAACTTATTTAATTCACTTATCTTTTTTTCTTTCAGCTCTAGAATATTCATTTTGACTCCTCAATAAAGATGAAAATTGCTTAATTATTATTTCGGCCGCCTCATGAAAGATAATAAACGAGAATTTTCGCCCCTCTTCTAAGATGGATGGCCTTGCAGGTCCTGAGTCGAGGAAAAGGATTCCTCAGGTCTACGACCGAAGCAACGTTCCCTTTACCGATTCAATTACAGATTTTCCGCCACTCCAACCGAACATGAGAACCTTATTTGGCTTCCCAGAAAGGACTTCGTTGGATAAGGTTTCAAAGCAGATTCTTTGATTTTGCTAAGGCAATCCCTGCGGAAGGATTCTACTTTAGATTTTAAGAATTGGTCAAACCGTTGTCAAGATTTTTTTTTAACCTCCTCCTTCAGGGCAATGAAATTCAACTGCCTTCCTCGGGTTTCTCCTTCAGCCCGATAAGAGTGAAAAATATCCTGGCGGCAAGAGGTGCAGAGGGCCAAAAGACGGATGTTCTTTCTCTTCACCCCGGCGCACTCGAGGAGGTAAATATTTGCTCGATACAAATCTAAAGACCATCTCCCTTTTCCCTGAGAAGAGGCTATGACCTCCCACGGAAGACCGCCTTCTGCAAAAGCTTTCTTCACCGGGTCATCAACTTCAAAGCAGCATGGGCCGATTCCAGGGCCCATAGCTACGAGGATATTCTCGCTCATACTATTAAAATTCTCCCTCATTTTCCCAACGGCTTTCTGGGAGATTCCTTTTGCCGTGCCCCTCCAGCCGACGTGAACAACTCCCACAGCTGGCTGGACCGGATCGAAAAAAAGGATAGGCAAACAATCTGCCGTGAAAACTCCCAAGGCATATCCTTTCACTCGAGTAATAAGGCCATCCCCCTTTTCCCACCAAAGTTCCTTAGCCTTCCTTGACTCTCCGTTAAAGACCACCACCCTGTCGCCATGAACCTGCCGGGGCGATAGTAAAGGAAATGCTTCTTGCCCAACCCTAATCTTTTCCCCCCACCAATCCCGTTTCGTGACTTTCCGCCCCTCTGTTTTTTTCATCCCAAAACCGTGGACGACCAATCCAAAACTTCTCCAGTCCTCTATTTCAAGAAATTCCATCTCTTGCCTTTCTCCCTCTTTTTCCCAGTTCTTCCAAGAGCGAAATGGCCTCTCCTATGTCCGCGGGAATGGGTGACGAGAATTCCAGGTTTTCTCCCGTTACTGGATGCGCAAACCCGAGAGAAGCCGCATGCAGAGCTTGTCGCCGCAATTTTTGCAGCCCCTGTCTTAGAAGAGGAGGCTCAATCGAAGCCAGCCTCTTTCGACCGCCGTATAAGGGGTCGCCAAGGAGGGGATGACCGATAGAGGAAAAGTGTACGCGGATCTGATGGGTCCGCCCAGTCTCCAACCTGAACTCCACAAGGGTAAAATCCGCGAAGCGCTTCAGTACTTTCCAGTGCGTCCTGGCTTCCCTTCCTTTTCGGGGCCTGGTGGACATCTTCTTCCGGTGGGTCGGATGCCTCCCTATGGTGGAGTCGATTTGGCCTTCATCTGGAATCTGCCCGAAGACGATGCCCATATATTTCCTCCTAACGATGTGTTCCTTGAATTGCTCCGATAAAGCTCGATGCGTAAAATGATCTTTGGCCACCACAAGAACGCCAGAGGTATCTTTGTCAAGTCGATGGACAATTCCTGGGCGAAGAACCCCTCCAATCCCTGAGAGGTCAGGGCAATGATGGAGAAGGGCGTTGACCAGCGTGCCCGAAAATCTCCCCGCGCCCGGATGAACCGCCATTCCCGCAGGTTTTTCCACCACGATAAGATGACAATCCTCGTAAAGAATGGCCAAGGGAAGGGGCTCTGGTTCGATCTCCAATTTTTGAGGCTTAGGAAGGCCTAAGATAACTATGTCGTTTTCTTTCAGGCGCATCCCAGCCTTGGCTTTTTTCCCCCTAACCTGAACATTGCCTTTTTCAATTAACCTTTTGATCTGGGATCGGGATAAACCCGTATCTTCTTGGGAGAGAAAGACATCCAATCGCTTAGAGGAGCCTCTCAAATTAACGCGAAAAGAGATGCTTGATTCCATCCCCAAGCGATTGAGAAGAAAAGGTGCCACCAAATGGAAGGGAGAAGATCTTTTTCAATTTTTTCTTCTTCATTAGACTTTTAATTGCACCCAACTTTTCTAAAGTGGCCTGTTCCCCTGCGTGCAGGCATTCATCCAGGTGTCTAAAGTCAGACCAATGGACCCCGGAGACCTCTGGGTTGATCACTATGTCCGCTTCTTTAAGCTGCATTCGGCTTAAGGCCAAGCGGCTGATGTCGTTCGTTCGGAGAAAAATGCCCAAGCCCGTGTCATACTCTTCTGTCTCATCGATCACTTCTGCAACATCGACCGCAATCACTAGATCCGCCCCCATTTCTCTGGCAGGCCGAACGGGAACCCGGTCGATCCAACCCCCATCCACCAGCTCCCGCTCCCCAATTTTTACAGGTGGTAAAATACCCGGGATTGCGCAACTGGCCCTAACGGCCTTTCTCAAAGACCCTCGCCTCATGACCACTTCCTCGGCGGATTTCAAGTCCAGGGCAATAATAGACAGAGGGATTTGGGTCTGCTGGATTTCTACATCATCCAGCAAGTAATCGATATTCTGGGCAAAATTCTGCTCCGAAATAGGGGCCCTTTTGGTCAAGGATTGACTGTAAAAGATTCCCTTTTTAATGAAGCTGGCGAAGCGTTGGAAGATCCCTTCGAATCTGGGCAATTCTTCGTGATTGTGAAGGTGGAGGAATTCGGGATAGGTCTCTTTAAATTCTTTGCTTTCTAAGTACCGGCGGAATCGACCGACCGCGGACTCGCCTTTCGGCCATAGGGCATACACGCTGCCCACCAATGCACCCATAGATGTCCCGGCTATTAAGTCAATAGGAATCCCTTCTCGCCCGAGAGTGCAAAGAACACCCAAGTGGGCTAACCCCTTGGCCCCACCGCCCCCAAGGGCCAAACCTATCTGGCAGATTCTCCTCATGGGCCTCTGGGAAATCTATTCCCGCGGGGCTTTCTCCGCCACCCGAATCCTTACCTTGGCCCTTTCCAGAGCCTCTATTTCCTGTGGATACGCGGGGTCATATTTGGAAAGAGATTTTAGACGCTCTTCTACCCTAACTTTGGCTGACCGTGCCCGCTCAATATCGATCTCTTCCGCTGGCTCTGCCGTATCCGCCAAGATAGTCGTTCTCGTCGGGGTGACCTCTGCAAAACCGCGGTTGAGGGCCAGAAAATGAACTTCTTTTGCCCGCCTGTAGTGTAATTCTCCGACTCGCAAAGAAGTAAGAAAAGGCGCGTGGCCCGGAAGAACCCCAAAATCCCCTTCGCTCCCCGGGATATAAGCCTCCTCAACTTTTAAATTGACTACTAAACCATAAGGAGTAACGATTTCTAAGAGGAATGTCTTTTCCAATCAACCACACCCTTTTCAGATCATGGCCCCTAAGCGTTTGGCCTTGGCTGCCACATCTTCAATTGTTCCCACCATGTAAAAAGCTTGTTCCGGAAGATGATCGTATTTCCCTTCCACAAGTTCCTTGAATCCTCGAACCGTATCCTTGATCTTCACATAGACCCCTGGCGTCCCGGTGAACTCCTGGGCAACAAAGAAAGGCTGGGAAAGGAACCTCTGAATCTTCCGCGCCCGAGAAACGATCAGTTTATCCTCATCAGAAAGCTCATCCATCCCCAAAATAGCAATAATATCTTGAAGATCTTTGTACTTTTGGAGAATAAATTGGACCTTTCGGGCTACTTGATAATGCTCCTCCCCGACAATCAACGGGTCAAGGATTCGGGAGGTGGAATCCAGGGGGTCCACAGCAGGGTAAATGCCCAGCTCCGCAATCTGCCGAGAAAGAACCGTGGTGGCGTCCAAATGGGCAAAGGTGGTAGCGGGAGCGGGGTCAGTCAGGTCATCAGCCGGAACATAGATGGCCTGCACCGAGGTTATTGAGCCCCGTTTAGTTGAAGTGATTCGCTCCTGGAGTTCCCCCATTTCTGTAGCTAACGTGGGCTGGTAACCAACGGCTGAAGGCATTCTGCCTAAAAGAGCCGAGACCTCTGAGCCAGCTTGGGTAAAACGAAAGATGTTATCGATGAACAATAGAACGTCCTGTCCCTCCTCATCCCGGAAGTATTCGGCCGCAGTTAAGGCGGAAAGACCCACCCTGGCCCGCGCCCCTGGGGGCTCAGTCATCTGGCCATAAATCAAGGCCGCCTTCTCCAGGACCCTTGATTGCTTCATTTCCAGCCAGAGGTCATTTCCCTCACGGGTGCGTTCTCCCACCCCACCAAAGACCGAAAAACCCCCATGTTCCATGGCCACGTTGTGGATTAATTCCATGATGATCACTGTCTTGCCGACCCCAGCTCCCCCGAAAAGTCCGATCTTCCCGCCCTTCAGATAAGGGGCCAAAAGGTCAATAACTTTGATTCCAGTCTCAAAGGGCTCCATGGTGGTGGATTGTTCCACCAAGGGAGGGGCAGGGCGGTGGATGGGGTAACGCAGTTTCGTCACAACCGGACCCAATTCATCCACAGGATTTCCCACGACATTTAAGATCCGGCCTAAGGTCTCGCGACCAACGGGCATCGTGATCTGCTCCCCGTAATAGGTCGCTTTCATGCCCCGAACCATTCCATCTGTCGCATCCATGGCTACGCAACGCACGATTTCATCGCCCAGGTGCTGGGCTACTTCCACTACCAAATTCTCTTCCCGTTCATCGATGCGGGGGTTGGTAATCTTTAGTGCGCCATAAATCGGGGGCAGTTCCCCATCGCTGAATTCCACATCCACTACCGGTCCTATGACTTGGGCAACCCTTCCCACTTGAATCACTTTTCCTTCCTCCCTGGGCTTCTACTGAATGGGACGCAGATTTTCGCAGATACCCCCAGAAAAAAATATTCAAATCTTCCACAGCCTACCGCCCAATTTTAGCTGACTGCCAGCATTGGGTGTTTAAATATATACCGATCCTGTTATTCTGCGTTAATCTGCGTCCAAATTATTTCTATTTTAGAGCCTCGGCCCCGCTGACGATCTCAATCAACTCTTTGGTGATGGCCGCCTGCCGAGCTTTATTGTAGACCAGCGTCAGCTTCTCGATCATCTCGGCAGCATTTTTCGTGGCATTCTCCATGGCCGTCATTCGAGCTCCATACTCAGAGGCTACAGATTCTAAAAGGGCTTGGTAAACCTGGACCTCCACGTACATGGGGAGAAGTTTTTCTAAGATTTCCTTTTCTGATGGCTCATAGATATACTCAACCGCCCCTGCTCCCCCCTTTACGGGCGGATGGCCAGTTGGAGCTGCTCTTTCTTCTTCCTTTAAAACAGCCCTGGGTTCTACTGGTAAAATTTTCTTTAAAACTACCCGCTGCTGAACGGCCGAACGAAACTCGGTGTATAGCAGATAGATTCCATCCACCCGCCTCTCGCTGTAGACCTGCACCAATTCCTGGCCAATGCGGGAGGCTAACAGATAATCTACTTTTCCAAATAGGTTGATGTGCTCCCGCCGGATGCTTACCTTCCTTTTCCGAAAGTAATCCCGGCCTTTCCGCCCGATGAAGGAGAGGGCTAACTCTTCGGTCTTGGCTTTCTCTTCCTCCATGAACCGTTCGGCTCTCTGGACAATGTTCATATTGAAAGCGCCGCACAGACCGCGGTCCGAAGTGAAAATAACCACTTCAACTCTTTTGGGTTCTCGCCGGGCTAACAGAGGGTGCGCTTCTGGAGAGGTTCTCGTGGCCAGGCTATTGAGGACTTCGAGTATCTTGCTGGCGTAGGGTCGGGTAGCCAAGATGCTCTCTTGGGCCCGCCGGAGTTTGGCCGCCGCCACCATCTTCATGGCTCTGGTGATCTGCTGAGTGGACCGAACGCTAACAATGCGTTTCCGAATAGCCCGAAGGCTGGCCTTGGCCATACCTACTTACTCCACCTTAAACCTGCCCTTAAACTCTTCCAACAGGTTTTTGACCTTCTTTTCCAGGTTTGTGTCCAGGGCCCTCTTTTCGCGGATTTCCCCGAAAACTCCTGGATGCTGGCTCTCCACGAAACTGTAAAGTTCCTCTTCGTATCTTGGAAGTACATTCTCAGGGTACATATCCAGGTAGCCGTTCGTGCCAGCAAATACGATCAGAATCTGTTTCTCTACCGAAAGGGGCTTGTATTGGGGTTGTTTGAGGATCTCCACCAAGCGGCTTCCCCTGGCCAGTTGGGCCTGGGTTGCCTTGTCTAAATCACTGCCGAACTGGGCAAAAGCAGCCATCTCCCGATATTGAGCCAAATCTAACCGCAGGCTTCCGGCAACCTGTCTCATGGCTCGGACCTGGGCATGGCCCCCTACCCGGGAGACAGAAATTCCCACGTTGATGGCCGGGCGCACTCCGGAGTAGAAAAGTTCCGGCTCTAAATAAATCTGCCCATCAGTGATGGAGATTACATTCGTTGGGATGTAGCCCGATACGTCTCCGGCCTGAGTTTCGATGATCGGCAGAGCAGTGAGGGACCCTCCGCCATGCTCGTCGTTCAATTTGGCGGCCCTCTCCAGGAGACGGGAGTGAAGGTAAAAGATATCGCCAGGATAAGCCTCGCGTCCAGGAGGACGACGAAGAAGGAGGGAGAGCTGCCGATATGCCTGAGCGTGCTTAGATAAGTCATCATAGATGCATAGGGCATGCCTTCCAGTATCCCTGAAATATTCTCCCATAGCACATCCACAATATGGGGCGATGTACTGCAAGGGAGCGGGGTCTGAGGCCGTGGCCGCCACAACTGTCGTATATTCCAAAGCCCCATATTTTCTAAAAATGTCTACGATTCGAGCCACTGTGGAGCGCTTCTGGCCGATGGCGATGTAAAAACAATAGACTCCAGCTCCTTTCTGATTGATGATCGTGTCCACAGCAATGGCCGTTTTGCCCGTTCCCCGATCACCAATGATTAGCTCGCGCTGGCCGCGTCCGATGGGGATCATGGAATCGATAGCCTTCAGGCCAGTCTGCAGTGGCTCCTTCACCGGCAATCGAGCCACAATTCCTGGAGCCTTCTGCTCGATATTTCGAAATTGTTTGGCTTTAATAGACGGGCCCTCATCGAGGGACTGCCCCAATGAGTTCACCACCCTCCCGACGAGCTCCTCACCCACGGGAACCTGGGCGATGCGATTTGTCCTTTTGACTATATCCCCCTCCCGAATTAAGGTGTCTTCACCAAATAGCACGGCCCCCACATTATCCTGTTCTAAGTTTAAGGCAATTCCGAAAACCCCATGGGGAAACTCCAGTAGCTCCCCGGCCATGACATTTTCCAGCCCATAAATTCGGGCGATACCATCCCCAACAGAAAGGATCATCCCTGTCTCAGCTACGTCCACCTGGCGGCTGAACCCTTGGATCTGATTTCGGATGATTTCGCTTATCTCATCAGCCCTAACCTGTACTCCCATATTCATTCCCTATAAAGACTCTCTTTAACCCTTAAGAGCTGGGTCTTCAGGCTTCCGTCATAAATCACATTTCCGATCCTGGTCAAAACCCCTCCGATCAAAGATGGGTTCTCCTCTATAGAAAGAACGACTTCTTTGCCTGTCTTAGATTCAAACTGACCTTTGATCAACCTAACCAATTCGGGAGGAAGTTCTGTAGCCGTGACTAAAGTGGCCCGTATGCGCCCGCAAGTATCATCGCATAAGGTCTCGTAAGATTTGACAATTTCGGCAAAATGATCCATCCGCTCCCTGTCGATCAGCAATGCAATAAAATCAACTGTTGATTTGGATAAGCCCAGGGGCTTGAATACCGCCCTAACAATTGCCTTACGAGTGGCCGTTGGATAGGCTACGCTTACTAAGATACCCTTAAGCTCCCTATTCTCTTTGAGGAGATTACCGATTTTCTTCAAATCCTCCCCCAAAACCCCATAATTCCCCTCCTTAAGGCCAATATCCAAAAAGGCCCGGGCATATTTTCTCGCCAGAGTAAGACTGATCATCTAAACTCCCCCACTTTTCCAATGTATTCCTTAACCAGCCTCTCCTGATCCCATGGCTGAGTGGCCTCTTTCAGGAGCTTCTCCGCCAGTTCGACAGAAAGGTCGACCATTTCTTTCTTCAGAGTGGCCCGCGCCTTCTTTACCTCCTGCTCAGCGACTACCTGAGCTTGCTCCCGAATCCGGCCGCCTTCTTCCAGGGCCCGCTCTATGATTCTTTTGCGTTCGAACTCTCCCTCCTGGGAGATTTTTTGGCGCAGTTCCTTGATCTCTTGGCTCAGGGAATTCAGCTTCCTTTCCCACTCCAGAAACTGGGTTCGCGATTCCCCCTCTTTTTTGGCAGACTGTTCCAGAAATCTCTTAATCTCTTCCCGCCTTTTCATAAGGAATGCCCGCAACGGCTTTTTCAAAACAAAGCTTAGCAATATGAGTAGAAGAACAAAGCTGACGAATTGCCAGAAGACTTCCCCAATAATTCCCTCCCCGCCCCCGGCAGCCCAAAGATTATTCGGAGAAAAGGGTAGCGAAAGAATTCCGGGTACGCCAAAGGAGAATCGAATTGACCGTCCTTTCATTGAAGCCTTCTCCCAAGAATTTTTTCGGCAATCTCATAAGAGAGGTTCTGGGCGTGAAGCATGAGGCCAGCTCGTGCCAGGCTAGCCTCTTCACTGATCTTTAATTTCATCTCCTTAATTATCCGACTGGCTTCCTCCATTGCTTTTTGCAAAATTTCCATTTCTCTTGCCAAACTCTCTCTCCGGATTTCTTCCCGAATCATTGTCCCTTCGGCCTGAGCTGCAGAAATAGCTTCTCGGTAACGCTCGATCAGCTCATCCGTTCTTTGCTGCATCTCCTTGCCCCTTTTTTCAGCCCCCTCAACTCGCTCTCTCCTTTCCTGCAAGAGATGCAAAAAGGGCTTAAAAACCACCTGGCTTAAGACAATCATCAAACTTAGAACAATAGCCAATTGAACAATCAGAGTGAAGTTTAACTCAATCATCCACTCATCTCCTTTTGGCCCATGCAGTTCTTAATGAAAATTCTTCGGGATTTTCTTAGCTTATTCTGTTCGGATCACCGACTTCTTCTATCTTTTCTAGCTCCCCAGACATGTGCGAAGTACCCTGGAAGATCACTCCTTCGCCAAAAACTAAGATGGGGGAGTGGATGTCACCATAGATTTTGGCGGGGGAATACGCTTCAATCCGGGTTTTCCCTCTGATCGTTCCGTGGGTCTCTCCGTGTATTAGGATCACCCCGGCCTGAATGGTTGCCCGAACAGTGGCTTTCTCACCGATGATTAATGTACCATTACTACGGATTTCCCCGATGAAGTTTCCATCCACCCGGACTGCTCCTTCAAAGGTCAATTTGCCTTCGAACTGCGTTCCCCATCCCAGGATGGTGGTGATTTCTTCTTTCGGTTTATTTTTCTTATTCAGACCCTATCCCCCCTTTTAAAGCCTCTCATCTGCGCAAAATGTCGATGATCCTATTCAATTCATCTTGAGAATAATAATTTATCTCAATCCTTCCTCGATTACTTTTCCCCACGATCTTCACTCTCGTTCCCAAGATTCGCTGAAGCTCCTCAACCAGTGAGTCCCATTGTGCTCTATTTTTTAGAGGACCGCGATGACCCTTGAGGCCAAGCCTTTTAACCAAACTCTCGGTTTGACGAACGGAAAGGCCAGCCGCGAGCACTTTCTTCAAAGCCAGCCTCTGCTTTTCCGGCCCCTCGAGACCCAAGAAAGCCCGCGCGTGGCCCATGCTGATTTTTCCGTCTATCAGACTCTGCCTGATTTCCGGGGGAAGTCTTAGCAGCCGGAGGGCGTTGGCGATGGTTGTTCGATCTTTTCCAACCCTCTTGGAGACCTCTTCCTGGGTTAGATGGAACTGCTCCAGCAGCCCCTTAAAAGCTTCCGCTTCCTCGATGGGGTTGAGGTCTTCCCTTTGAATGTTTTCGATTAAAGAAAGTTCAAGAATCTCTGATTCAGAAACGTCCTTGATTATAATGGGAACTTCTTTCACTCCAGCCTTTTGGGCAGCCCGCCATCTCCGCTCTCCGGCGATGAGTTCGTAACCCTCTCCTTTGCGTCGGACCACGAGGGGCTGGAGGATTCCCTTTTCCCGAATTGAGGCCACCAAATCCTGGAAATGTTCGTCAGCATGAGCCTTTCTGGGTTGATAAGGATTGGGCTTCACCTCTTCGATCCCGCAATAGTTAAAAATTCTTTTCCCATCCACCTCTGGGGATGGCTTTTCCGGGATCAAAGCTCCCAACCCTTTTCCCAATGCCTGGCGCGCAGTCAACTCGTCCCGTCCTTCTATTGCCAGCAATTACTTTTTTTCAGGCAACTGAATGATGATTCACTTTAAACCAGAAAAAAGAAAAATGTCAAAGAAAAAAATCCGCCCCATGCTACTAATGGGCCAAAATCTCTTTGGCCAGATTTAGATAGCTTTCTGCGCCTCGCGAGTTGACATCGTATAAGATTATGGGCTTGCCGAAACTGGGGCATTCACTCAGACGGACATTCCTGGGAATAACGGTATTAAAAACCATGTCCTCGAAATGTTTTCTCACTTCTTCGGCCACCTCATGGGAAAGGTTGTTCCGTTTATCAAACATGGTAAGTAAAATCCCTTCAATTTTCAATCCAGGATTCAAGTTATTCTTAACCAGCTTTATAGTTTTCAATAATTGGGATAATCCTTCCATAGGATAGTACTCGCACTGGAGTGGGATGAGCACTGAATCAGAAGCGGTCAAGGAGTTTACCGTGATTAGGCCCAAAGAAGGTGGACAGTCAATAATCACAAAATCAAATTCCCCCCTTATTTCTACTAAAGCCTCCTTCAAACGCATCTCTCTATTGGGAAAAGGGACAAGCTCGATTTCTGCCCCTATCAGATCAATATTTGAGGGGATGATCTTCAGGAAATCGAGTTCAGTATTTCGCACCAAATCTGCGAGAGAGACATGATTTACCAGAGCGTGATAGATGTTCCGGGAGGCTTCGTCCATAATTATGCCGAACCCGCTGGTGGCGTTTCCCTGGGGATCAATGTCGACCAGCAATGTTCTTTTCTCGGCCACGGCTAAAGAAGCGGAAAGGTTGACTGCCGTGGTGGTCTTTCCAACTCCCCCTTTCTGGTTGGCTATGCTGATCACCCTTCCCATTTCACCAGGTCCCTAACATGGTCGTTTCTCTAACATCATACTTTCCTAAGGCCAATAAGGATTCGCTCATGGCCCAAAAAAGGCAATCGCAGCCGGTCAAAAAAGCCCAAGTCAAAGCCCATTTCCTTAATGGCTGGGCGGTCTTTCCTTAGCTCTGCTTCCCCTTTCTTTCCCTTCATTGCCAGAAGGACCCCCCCTCGTTTAAGGAATGGATACCCTATGGTACAAAACTTATGGAGGGAGCCGAGGGCCCTCGAAATAACGAAATCAAATGCCCCCACCAAAGGATTCTCGTTTTCCCTCAATTCCCCAAGCCAGTGGACTTCTACCCGCTCAAGGCCCAAGTGGCGGACCAGATTTTTCAAAAAATAGACCTTCTTGCGGGTAGCCTCTAACAGAACGATCCTCAAATCGGGGCGGATGATTTTCAGAGGCACTCCGGGAAACCCGGCTCCTGATCCTACGTCAATGACAGATGTGCCTTTGGGTAGATGCTTCAAGACTGTTAGGGAGTCGAGGAAATCTTTCAAAATGATCTCTCGTTCATCAAATCTCCCGGTTAAATTCATAAACTTTCCCCACTCCCTCAATTTCTCGATGTATTGTCCAAAAATTAAGAGGTGCTTCTCTTTTATTGAAATGCCGAGCTTTTCCCCCCCTTCGATGAGCAGCCTGGATAATTCCGTCTTCATACCAACACGGCAGATTCCTTGAAGATTTTCACTAATCTTGAAAAGAGGGAGCCAGAGCAGACTCTTTTTCAATCATGGATATCTTTTTTAAATAGACCATAAGAATGGAGACGGCCGCAGGCGTGACCCCAGATATTCGAGAAGCCTGCCCTAAAGAAAGAGGTTTCACCTTATTCAATTTTTCTCTCACCTCGGCAGTGAGTCCTGGTATTCTGGCGAAATCCATATCCACTGGTAATCTTATGCCCTCTAACTTTAGGAGCTTTTCTACTTGTTCCTCCTGCCTCTGGATGTAACCGGCATATTTGATCTGAATCTCCACCTCTTCGCCGACTTCCGGCTCTGCTAAAGTGCAGGCTTGGTCGAATGGCACTAAATCTCTGTAAGAAATCTCCGGCCTGCGCAGGAGTTCCACTAAAGGTATTGGATTTCTTAGAGTGGCCGTCCCCAGCGCTCTCAGCCGGTCGTTGGTGGAGGGGGTGGGATAAACAATAAGCTTTCCCAGCCTCTCCAATGCTGAGCGGATATTATCTCTTTTTTCAATAAATTCAAAATATTCTTTATCATTAACCAAACCCACGGACCGTCCCTTTTCCCTCAGCCTCAGGTCAGCGTTATCCTCCCGGAGCAGCAAGCGGTATTCAGCCCGGGACGTAAACATCCGGTAGGGCTCCTTGGTACCTTTAGTTACAAGATCATCGATCAAGACACCAATATAGGCGTCTTCCCTCCCCAGGATGAGAGGCTCCTTTCCCCTTATTTTCAAAGAAGCATTGATCCCAGCCATAAGTCCCTGAGCCGCAGCTTCTTCATATCCCGAAGTGCCGTTGATTTGGCCGGCAAAAAATAGATTCCCGATGAGCTTGGTTTCGAGGGAAGGTTTCAGTTGAACTGGATCTGCGTAATCATATTCGATGGCATATCCTGGGCGGATAATTTCCACCTTTTCCAGGCCCGGGATTGAGCGCAGCATCCGAATTTGTATGTCCATGGGCAAGCTCGTGGAAAGGCCATTGGGATAGATCTCCACGGTATCAAGACCCATCGGTTCCAAAAAAATCTGATGCTGGTCCTTTTCCGGGAAGCGCATAACCTTATCCTCGATTGAGGGACAGTATCTCGGCCCGATACCTTTAATAACTCCGCAATAAAGAGGAGAACGATCGAGCCCGGAGCGGATAATTTGGTGAGTCCCTGGATTCGTATAGGTAATGTAACAGGGGGCTTGGTGCAACAAAACCGTTTTATTGCTAAAGGAAAAAGGCTTTGGTGGCTCATCGCCCCATTGCTCTTTAAGCATGGAGAAGTTGATACTCCTCCTATCCAGACGGGGGCAGGTCCCGGTTTTCAGCCGTCCCAGAGAAAAGCCCAGACGCGAGAGGCACTCGGATAGCTTCATGGATGGAGGATCACCCAATCTTCCAGCCAGAAAATTTTTCAAGCCAATGTGTACAAGTCCTCGAAGAAAGGTTCCCGTGGTCACAATAACAGCCCTGGCTTTGAACCTTTCTCCTACGTTGGTCTCTACCCCCAATGCTTTACCAGAGTCTACAAGAATTTCATCAACCATCGCCTGCTTTAGGAAAAGATTTTCTTGCCTTTCCACGATTTTTTTCATGCGCAGATGGTAAAGGTGCAGATCCCCCTGGGCCCTGGAAGATCGGACTGCTGGGCCCTTCTTGGTGTTCAATTGACGGAACTGTATCCCTGTCTCGTCGATATTTTTGGCCATTTCCCCGCCCAAGGCATCAATTTCTTTAACGAGATGACCTTTGGCCAACCCACCGATAGCCGGGTTGCAGGACATTCGGGCTATACCGTCTACGTTCATGGTCAGAAGAAGGGTGGGATGCCCCAGGCGTGCGCAGGCCAAAGCGGCCTCACATCCGGCATGTCCGGCACCAATAACGATCACATCATATACTGCTGAATAAATATCCAAAGGGTTCACTCGGACGGGCTTAGATTAGAAAATGTTCCACGTGAAACATTGCTCAAAAATTACTATAACGCCTTAAAAATAATGAATTTTTTTATATTTACCATTTAGCAGTTAATTTGTCAACCATCTTTTTGAGCTTGCCTCCCTTCACTTTTTGAGGTCACGAATGATCACTCATTAACTGGGCGGGAGGGTCCCTTTTTACCTAAACCAGTTTACCTCAATAAGAAATGGCGGGATTTAAATTTTCGGGCGAAAGAAATTTGGACGACTCATTAGACAATGTCATCCCAAAATGAAAATGTCCTCTTTTACCAATTTAGAAATGTCCTGTGACAATGAAGAAAAATCATCCTATGGTCCATAATGGGAACTCAGTTTAGCCATTAAACGCTTCTGCTAAAGAGATCTCGCCCTGAGGGGCGATCTAGATCGATGGGACGAGCAAAGAGGACATTTCTATTTTGGAGAAAACAGGACATTTCTAAATTGGTATGACAACGACTCATTAGAAAATTGACTTTCCTAACTCATTCTGTTATATTTTCTAAAATTTTTCCTCATAGTTATGAAAAAGAAGATATTTCTCCTTCTGCCCCTTTTTTTGATGGTTCTAATTGCCCCAGCCTGCTCTCCCAAACCCAGGAGCAGTGTCCTCTTGCGAGATCTTTCAGCCCCTCCCAAAGTAGTCCTGGAAACATTCGCCAAAGAAGGAAAGGGCGACTATTTCTTGTTGAATGATGAAGGCTATTCTTTCCGCCTGATCTACCTCTGTGAAAATCGAGTCCTCAATTTTATAGATGAGCCCCCAAAAAACCCGATAATGGTAAGTATCCAGCCCATTCTTGATACTCCGGTCGAGAACCGCCTTGAGGCGGATGAACGCAGGAGAATATGGGCCTGCATGGAACGAAAAGTTCGGGAAGAAAACTCCCGAGTAGAAGAACTCCGGGGACGAATCGCCGAAGAGAGAATCAAGATCGAGAAAGAATTGCACGCCACTTGGGTTGAACGGGATCGAATTCTTGCCGAGATGGAGAAAAAGAGAAAGCTCGAGGCCCAGAGGCAACGCCGGATGGAAGAAGAAATGCGCAAGGCAGAAGAAGAGCGCCTCAGAAAACTCGAAGAAGAACAACGCAGAAAATCCGAAGAAGAGCGCAAAATTAGAGCTTACAGGGCTGGGGAAAGAGAAAAAGAAGAACTCTCCACTCTTCCCCTTCCTCCCAAAGTCACCGAAAGCGGCGTTTTTTTGATAATGAAAGAGGCAGATGTATTTGAGCAACCGAGAGAGACTGTAAAAATTCTGCATAAGGCCCAAAAGTCCGATATCTTCGAAGTTATCAACTCTACAAGAGATGAACACGGAATCGAGTGGTATCAAATGGTTCTATCCGAGCGGGTAATCTCCGAGAAAGGAAAAAGGTACGGCTGGTCGCCCGAAGAACGATCTTTTTGGGTGAAGAACAAATTACTGGCGTGGGTTTACCCGGGCGACTTGGCGAAGACTCACACAGTCAAACCCATAAAACTGAATGTCGAGGAAATCCAATTCACCGGGAAAAAGGCTTCCACCCCTCAAAGACCTTCCCTTTTTGAAGTCATCTACGAAGTGCATACTGAATTTACACAGAGAATTATCGGTTGGGCAGATGAAAAAAGTGGGATTCGGCGCCCGAATAAAAATAGAGAAGAGATGAGGAATCTTTTGCAGAGTCTTTCCAAAACGCCTTGGTCACTGCAGATTCAAAATGACATTCTTAAGGGAGACATCCGCATAGGGTTCACCCCCGAACAGGTGACCCTTTCCTGGGGGCGACCGGATCATATCAATACGACCAGGACTTTAGTCGGTGTCCACGAACAATGGGTTTACGGAGAAAGCCCTTTTCCTAACTCCTACGTTTATTTTGAGAATGGGGTGGTAAAAAGCTGGGAATTTTTAAGAGGGAGTGGAAAATGAGTTCTGGCCCTGGGAATGTAGCCTAAAAATAAACTCAGGAGGCGGCCATGGGAGTTTATGATTACACCATTTATGACTTCATCTGTCGCAATGCCCAGATCTACCCAAATCACGAATCCGTCATCTTCAACGACATCCGACTGACCCATAAACAATATAAAGAGAAGTGCGATCAGCTCGCTGCCGGGCTGATTGGTTCAGGAGTCAAAAGAGGAGACCGCCTCGGAGTCGTGGCTCATAACTCTGACGAGTTCATGATCCTTTTCGGGGCTGCCGCAAAGATAGGTGCCATCATTCTCCCCGTCAACTGGCGCTTTTCGGCAGACGAAGTGAAATATGTCTTGAATGACTGCACGCCAAAGATGGTCTTCGCCGGAGCAGACTACCGCAAGATAGTTGCTGAGGCGGCCCGGGAATTTTCGTTCATCGAAAAGTGCTACACCATCGGCGGTGGAGAAACTCCGGAAGGATTCATCCCTTTCAAGGAGCTTTATTCTCAAAAGGGAACTGAAAAGGAATTCGACATTCCAGCAGACTCCGGGTTCGTGATCATCCATACGGCTGCCGTTGCCGGTCGTCCACGGGGAGCCCTTCTCAGCCAAGCTAATATTGTATGTGTAAACTTAGTCTATGCGCATCAATATAATTTTGGGCCGGAAGATTGCCACATCTGCTTTCTCCCTCTCTACCATGTTGCCGGGCTTTGCATGGCCATGGCCGTTATGCACGGGGGAGGGAAGAACACGATTATGGAACGCTTTGACCCGGAGCTTACCCTCAAATTGATCGAGAAGGAAAAAGGTACGGTCTTCTTCAATTTTGCCCCCATCTTGAAGATGATCATGGATAAATATGCTGAGGGCTCTTATGACATCTCCAGCCTGCGAAATGTTTCTGGCCTTGATCATCCGGAGAACATCCAGAGATTCCTCAAGACCGCGCCAAACGCCAGATATTGGACTGGATTTGGCCAGACAGAATGTATGGGAGTCACTGGATGTCCCTACGACGAGAAACCCGGTAGCGCTGGAAAGCCTTCCCCATTTGTACGGGTGGCCCTATTCGATGATTACGATAATGAAGTTCCTGTTGGAACTCCGGGAGAGATCTGCGTCCGCTCTCCCATGGTTTTTCTCGGGTACTGGGGACGGGATGAAGACAATGCTTACACTTTTAGAAATGGCTGGCATCACACCGGGGACATTGGCCGGTTTGATGAAAATGGATACCTCTGGTATGTAAAACGGAAAGCTGAGAAGGAACTCATCAAGCCCGGGGGAGAGAATGTCTATCCAGCGGAGGTAGAAAAAGTCATCTTGCAGAACCCAGATGTACTCGAGGTATCTGTAATCGGTGTCCGCGATCCGGAATGGGGCGAGGCCATCAAGGCGGTCTGTGTCCTGAAGCCGGGAAGCCCCCTTACTAAGCAAGAACTAATTGACTTCGTTGCCTCCCGCATCGCCCGCTACAAGAAGCCCAAGTATGTTGAATTTATTCCTTCTCTTCCGAAGGCCCAGGATGGGACGATCGACCGGGATAAGGTAAAGGCCGAGCACGGAAAGGCATAAGCCGGACTCCGAACCCCCGTTCCACCTTTATTGATAACATGCCTGTAAATCATGGGGGCCTTTTATCCCCTTGCCCCAGTCGATATAGGCCTGCTCTTTCCGAATCGAATACTCCATATTAGCGGTGAAAAAATAGAGGTAACGTCTTGACGTTTTAGCGTTATAATGTTATGTTTAAAATATGAAAGGCGCACAAAAAAGGGCAACCATCTACTTCGATCCTCACCTTCACCGAGCACTCCGCCTGAAAGCGGTGGAGGCTGACCGGTCTGTTTCTGATCTGGTCAATGAAGCTGTGAAGCTTAGTCTCGCTGAGGAAGCAGAGGATCTGGCTGCATTTGAGGAACGATCACACGAATCCAACTTACGCTTCGAGCAAGTTCTTAAAGACCTGAAGCAGCGTGGCAAGATATAGCATTCTGATCAAGCCGTCTGCGGTCAAAGAGATCGAAGCCATCCCGCTGAAGAAGGATCGCCAAAGGATTGTCGGGGGGATCAGGAAACTTGCTGGGGATCCGAGGCCACTGGGGTGCGAAAAGCTATCTGGGCAGGAGAGATACCGGATCCGGCAAGGCCGCTACCGAATTCTCTATTCGATCGAAGATCAGGATTTGATCGTATCCGTGGTCAAAGTGGGCCATCGGAAGGACGTGTACCGGTAAGGCCCTGGCAATGGGTGCACGGGGGCGCTAACCAATCAATCCAGCGGACGCGTTAGCGCGCCGGTATTCTTCAGCGTTAGCGGGGAATATATGAATTTGAAAAAAGTTAATTCCAGCATGGTGTATGCAATAGGGTACGATCCCAAATCGAAAACCTTGAGGAATAAGGGGTCAGTCCAGGAATTTAGGAATCTTTTGCCTTTCTTTTCGCTGGGAGATAGGGTAAAAAAATGGCCCGGAGGGCTCGGATCGAATTTGCTCGTGTGGTAATCGGGGGGCATATTACTAATTTTGCGTGGTCCTTAAAAATAGTGATATGTCCCCAGAATTACAGTCGGGTGTGCCGGGAGAGGGTGGGGCACATCTAGGCTTTGATCAAGGGATGGAAGAAACCCGACAGGGTGATTGAGACTCTCGTTTACGAATATGCACGAACGATGCCAAACAATCGCATGAACCGCAAGGGTGAAAAGGGTCTAACAAAGGCGCCTTTTTACTGCAGGCCATGCATTCCCGTTGGAGATGAATTATGGTGCTATCGGAACAAGATGCTAATTTCTTTTACAGGTTGATGGGGGCACTTCAAGCTTTCGTAAATCGCAAGCTAAATTTGATACCCGATTTTTCCACTGCTGACGAGTACCAGAAGATTGAACCGGAACGGAAGCTGAAGGTTCGGGATGCTCTTTATAAAAATATTGAACTGATAGACGAATTTATACAGGAGAACCCCCAGCGATTTACAGATGAAGAACTCGGCATAATCCGGAAATGGCATAAATTTATTGGCGGCGAATTCTTTATTGAGCATTACCTGTCCAAGCATGCAATTTTCATCAAAGAGAAAGCAGTATATGCTGTCTTGGGGTTGTATGACTCATTTGATCGGTTAATAGGCAATGAGGAATTGCCGGTCTATGTTAAGACGGTATTGCTTCCGTTCAAAGGACAGATAGTTTTTGATGGATTGATGGAAAGGCATCCATTTGTCTTTGGCGGCGGGATCAGATCCGATTTGAGGGAGACCTATCTCATAGCGAAGCAAAATAATCGGGTCATTGAAAGCCTGGAGCCGGGGATGCTGGAGGGAGAGCTGAAGAAATTGGGCAAACCGGCCAAAGATTGGAGTGCCAAGGTTGATGCTTTGTTGATGGATGCCCAGGTACTTCGAGGGGGGGCGGGAGTATCTCCTATTCAAGGGGCTGTGTTCAGTCTGGTGAAAGCGAGCTTGGAATTAGCTCAGACGGCAGTGCGTAATTCAGAAGATATAGGACAGTTGTGGTCAGGAACCCATAAAATAGATCGAGCATTAAGAAAAGTAATCACGGTCTTAGATCGCACAATTATCTCTATTAGCTAAGGCGCAAGAGATGCCGCCCAACAATGGTACGGAGGCCGACAGGCAAAGACTACGGGTTAGGCCGAATGTGCCCGACAGGACACGGAGGTCGCGAGGTGAGGCTTCGACTGAGCTCAGCCGAAGGCAATTCCTTGCGCCGGGTATTAATGGAGTCCAAGGCTGGGAGAAACCCAAGTCGAAGATCACGAGCCTAACGCGAAAGGCACTATTGTGAAACGGGATCTGCGGACGTTGTACGAACGTTTCACGGTTATAGACTCATTCAACCGGACCGCGGCAGTAGAACTCCCGCTTGTAGCGGGATGGGGGGAGGAGAGGTGGCGGGAGGCCCCTCTCTATGCCTATTATACCTATCCATAGTATGGAGGATGGATAAAATGATCAGAGAGGTGGTCGGATCGAGAAACTACAATGTGTGGATGGAAATGCTAAGACGACTCGTACCGTACGGTCGTACTCACCGGCTTTCTGTGGTCGTTGCCAGCATGTTGCAAGTCGCACACGAGATCACCCAAGAGAAAGAAAAATCGAATGCAAAGGCAAGACAGTTGGGCATTATTTTGGAAAGTGCTTACGAGCAAGATGATGAAAACGGAATAAGGCCACTACTAAAGATAACGGAGCAGCTTTTTAAGGATGCTGGAGTGAGATTGAAGCGGGTTAACAGTAGGGGCCAAGGTTAGAGTATAGCGGAAGACGCCATCTATCAATTCTTAAACTGGGACGCTATGCCATGGGAGGCATAACAATATGCTGGAGAGGGGGCCGACCTTCCGATCCACTTCCGGCCAGCCCAGTCGCTCGTTCGCTAGCAAACAGACAATTCGCGGCGGGACAACTTATGGACCCAATTGAATAGTACTTAGTGCTTCGATTCGTAAATACGGTCACGTATTCTCAAACCGATAACCCAAGCAGTCGCTCACTCAGCACTAAGTCCTGAGTGAATAAATTCGTTACTGAATTTATGAATCGATGGACTTAGCCTGCGCCAAAACATTCTCCACGAATTCACCATCCCCCAGTAGCCGTTCATCTCATTCCGCAATTAGCCGCTATTGACGGCCTAGACAATTGGCGCTACAATAATGACAAATGTCGTATTTGGCGGAGATAGGAGGTACATATGCAGGTGTCGGATGTTTCGGAGATCCTCGGAGGCAAGAATGTGCTTCGGGGGGACATCGCCAGTCGGATGGACTTGATCCAGCTCAGTAGCAAGGGGATCACCAAGGATGCCCTTCTGCGTCTCGCTAGCTATCTCTCCATGTCGATCAGACAGATGGCCGAGCTGCTTCCTGTGACCGAACGGACCATTCAGCGCTACAAGCGGAAGCAGCGCTTTAATCGTGTCGTTTCCGAGCAGCTTCTGCAGATAGCAGAAGTAGCAGCTCGGGGAGGCGAGGTGTTCGGGGATCGGGATAAGTTTCTTTCATGGATGAGGTCGCCCAGTCCGGCGCTCGGCAATCGTACTCCAGCGTCTCTTCTGCGCTCTCGATTCGGGACGGAGGTGGTGCTCGATGAACTCGGCCGGATTGAACACGGTGTAATCTCCTAATGTTCCTCTACAGGATCTCGAAGAGCGCTCACATCAGGGATCTTACTGGGGCCGGTGCCAAACTATACGGGGGGCGCTGGAACCACCGCGGCGTGCCCCTTATCTACACATCGGAATCGCGGTCATTGGCCACGGTGGAGTATCTTGTGCACCTGTCGCTGCCGGAAGCACCCAGCGACCTGAGCATGGCGACGCTGGAAGTACCGGACGATATTGTTCCAGAAGAGCTCGATCCGTCGTCGCTTCCTAAAAATTGGCGTGATAGCCCTGCACCCGTCGAGCTTGCCGATCTCGGTGCTGAATGGGTACGGTCCAGGGCATCGCTGCTTCTGCGCGTTCCGTCGGCAGTCGTCGAGCACAACATCCTCATCAACCCCGCGCACGATGGCATGTCCCGCGTGAAGTTGGTGAAGGTCGAACCTTACAAGCTCGATGAGCGCCTGATGCCCTAGAGGGGTCACAACTTAACCATTAACCTTAAGTTGCTTCAGAACCAACGTCCCATTTACCGCACAATATCTACTGGGCTTGTTCCGTGGCCCCCGCGCCAACCAGATCAAGTAGGTCAGGGAAAAGGTCAGAAGCAGGCGGGTGAGATAGGGAGCGGGATCGGAGACCGGAAAGATCAACCCGCTCACCCCCAGGTGGGTCTTCCAGTCCCGAAACCTCAAATTCTGCCATAAGAAATAAGGGTAAAAATACTTTTTGAAGTCAATAGGTTAAGGGGGGTGTCGATATTTTTTAAAAAAAAGCTTGACATCCTCTTTTTTTAATGTTTTAATCCTATATGTAG
>Ga0315314_1000534_pt1 | contig 41080 bp, 44 predicted proteins | sample TDP9_MG_FD_203631 | JGI IMG/M metagenome (GOLD analysis project Ga0315314, IMG submission 203631) | Freshwater sediment microbial communities from Lake Towuti, South Sulawesi, Indonesia - TDP9 | ecosystem: Environmental > Aquatic > Freshwater > Lake > Sediment | place: Indonesia: South Sulawesi... | reverse complement strand
GCCTATTAACAGCACTGTCAGCATTATTCCTGATGCTACTTTCCTTTTCAATCCTTTCTCCCCTTAATTATTGTCACCTACTATTTCATTTCAAGTTGCATTAAAGACTTAAGGAGAAATCTTCTATCTTTTCTGAATTCTAATCAGTTCTTAATCCTAAACCTTTGATAGATAGTGGGTTTCATTGTATACGTGCTATACATTGTTATGCAAACACAGCTATTCCTTGAAGAGTCATTCCAATGATTAGGAACATTAGAACCAAGATTCCCTCAGTTTTATCTTTTCTAGTATCTTGTCTAAAAGTTCCATGCACTAGTAATAACCATAAAATCTTGTTTACTGGAACTCTATTCCAATGACCACAACCAGAATATTTCACCCTAAGATGTCTTGTCATCATCCTCTTCTTCTTTTTCTTCTAAGTAACGGAAATCATCCTCATCTAATTCCGAGGGGTCTAGAGGTCTACCATAACGCTTTCTAGCAAGGTATGCTTCATGTTTGGTACATAATTTGAAAAGGTCTCCCTTCCATTTTCTATACCATTGAGCTATTTCTTCGCATCCCTTAAAATCACATTTCCATACGTTTCTTTTCTTCATCTCTTGTTCCTCTTCTGTATTTTTTCCATCTGTTAACTACATCTATACCAAGAAGAGTGTTAAGGATAAGTTCAATTTCTTTAACAGTAGGTACCCAAGTTAGTGTTTCTTTCCAGAAATTACTATTGGGTTCAAAAACTACCCTTACCATCAAGTTCCCGTCTTGGAACCTGCTAACCTCAACTTTCATGGGGCATCAAAACAATATAGTGTACACTTTTGACGTATAAACTCTGTTTTTAGTAGGTCTATAGTGAGGCAATAAAGAAATGCTAGTGTTACCTACCTATGTTTTACACCTAGATTTCGTTATTCCTCTAAAGTCTTCTTCATTTCTTCATATTCTTCTTTAGAGACTTCCCCTTTAGCGTACCTGATTTTCAGAATTGTCAATGGGTCATACTGTAGTTTCAAAGCTTTTTCTTTTTCCTTTCTTTTTCCTAGTTCATTTGTTAATTCTTGAATTCTTTTTTTGATTTCGTCTTCACTCATTTCTTCCTTAGGTATAGTCTTAAGCTTTACAGCCACTAATGGAGAACCTCTCAACCCTAAATCTACCAATCCACCAATAGAGAGTATTATGCCAGCAACCATTGTCAAATAGAATCCAATTTCTACTGCAATATCCAAGCCCACTACTTGCCCGAACAGTTGTGTTACGGCACCCCCGATGTTCATAACTCTATTGAGGTCATAACATCCTACAAAAAAATGATTAAACCAAGCGATGTAGCCAATAGTGACCGTATTGTGTATCTGGGAATGAATAGTACACCCAAACTGATGATCCCAAGAACAAATATGATTTTTCCATCAGGGGTATCTATTCCTAATACCGATACTTTGACACCAAGAACAGTTGCTGATACCCAAGGCAAGAGAGTCGATGCAACTACCAATATTCCACCTAACAAACTCACAATCTCAGAAGAAGAAATGCTTATATCTCTCACACCGTGCCACCACATTTTCATTCGTGTCAATAGAATATTAAACTTTCAGTAATACTTCTATTAAATCAAATTCCTTAAATGTAAAAGTTAAAGAATCAAATAGAAGGGAAGCCATCGGTGTTACCCTACTTATATTTCCCCTATTCATTTTCATAATTATTGTTAGAACACTCCTCTAGTGATAGATACGCTTATCTTATAGATCATGAAATTAAGCGGAAATAATCTAGTTGCCTTCATCTCTTGTTGAGAAGTCTTTCAATGTATACTGACTATACAATGTGGAAGGAGTATTCTCAGAAGAAAGATCATCAAGAGATGATACAACACAGTGACAGTATATCATGTAAGACAAACCAAGATATTCTGATAGTCTTTCCCCGACAGACTAGTTAAAGAAGCAATTATCATGGAGATATGTAAGACAGTAGTCTTTAGTATCTCTTCATTCTGGACTCATATACCATGTATGCATTTGTTTCTACAGGCATTCTAAGTTAATGGCATATACTTGTTGTTTACTGTTATTTCCTAGAATAGAAGCATCTTCTAGCTTATTTGTTATCTTTGTTTAAGTGAGACATCTTTGCTTATCTTACATGAAGTACGTATACAATGTACATTGTATAGTACGTATACGATGAATAGTATGTATAGATGAAGACTGCTAGAATTCTATTTTGGGAGTTAGGTTAGCCCATCCTAACTCCATGGAGGAAATAAATGAATATTCTTTCATAGTATGCTACAAGGAAGGTATGCCTATTAGTTTACTTTGGGTTACTCCCATTTCAACATGATGGATACCTATTGCAACATAGGGCTATAATAATATAGATAAAAATGTTAAAAATAAACATTCTTATTCATAAAAAAAGGGAATTCTATGACAGCACTGTCAAACCAGCACTATCATAGATTTCTTTGAGTTTCATAGGGTTGTAATCAGCGTAGTTTCTTCTCAAGACAGTCTGAGGTACTCTCCCACAGAAAGCATCTACATACCGTTCTGGCACATCCAGTTCTAACATCTCATTACAGAACCAATCTCGTAAATCCTTAGGTGTTATTTTCAGTCCAGTCCTTGACTGTGCACCATACCAGTATTTCGGAAATGTCTTCCATTTAGACACTGGAAACACTCTTGGATTATTGTCATTCCTAGAATCCAGATATGGATGTAACAGTTCTTCCAACTCATCATTGTAGAATGTTATCCATCTATGTTTGGTTCTAGAACCAGTGTTCTTTATGATCATCCTCATGTCTTTCTTAAGTTCTTCTCTCATTAGATACATTATATCATTTCGTCTTAACCCAGTAACACAGTACCCTAAGAACATCATTTTCACAACTGGATGCTCAACAGCATCATAGAACCTTTGCAAATCATGTTTATCAAAATCCAGTGTTTTAGGTATGAATGGCAATGATGGAAATCTAAAGTTAGAAAGTTCTTCCTTCCCTAGATAGTCTCTTAGGAATCTCTTCAAGGCTTTCAGATAACAACAGTACGTATTCAATGAATATTGTTGTTTAATCACTTCTAGGAATTTTCTAACATCTTCCTTAACCAAACTATCAACAGGCTTATCCACAAACTCCAAGAATCGCTTAACTTTCCATGTGTGATTTGCTACAGTTAATCGGTTCAATGCCATATCTATTGTTAAGAATCTTTTGAAATCATTGATTATATTAATAGTCATACTTAACCGGACTATACTACCGGAGCGTCATGACTACAGAAATCGTTTCATCCTTAAATTTTTGATGTTTGAAAACAGCCTAGCAAAAAATAAAAGATGGGAGTGATCTGCTAGTATTCTCCGTATTCTTCAGGCATCCCGCCGGGCGCCTTCTCCTTAGGCTTCGTTGAAGCAATCACATCGTCGATTCTTAGGACCATGGACGCAACTTCGGCGGCTGACTTCATCGCCTGCTCCTTAACCCTCAACGGTTCAATAACTCCATTTTTGTGCATGTCAACAATTTCGCCCGTGAAAACGTCGACGCCCATTAAATGCCCCTTCGGCTTTTCATGAGCAGCCCTTAATCCAACGAGGATGTCTATGGATTCGAGGCCAGCGTTTTCAGCTAGGGTTTTCGGCACGATTTCTATAGATTCAGCAAAAGCTTCTACAGCCAGTTGTTCTCTACCGCCAACCTTTGTTGCGTAGGAGCGAAGAGCCTTTGCAATTTCAGCTTCGATGGCTCCCCCGCCAGCAACTATCTTATTATACTCAATTACATCTGCAACTACAGACAGAGCGTCGTTCATAGCCCTCTCCGCTTCCTCAACCATTCTTTCAAGGCCAGCGCGGATCAGAATCGCAACGGAACGAGGATCTTTACATTTCTCCACAAAAATCATTTTGTCTTCGCCGACTTTCCGTTCTTCCACCATCCCTGCTTTCCCCAAGTCCCCACTCTTTAAATCGTCTAGATTCGTGATGACTTTTCCTCCCGTGGCTCTAGCCAGCTTCTCCATGTCAGATTGTTTGGCTCTACGAGCAGCCATGATACCCTCCTTAGCTAGAAAGTGTTGAGCCATGTCATCGATGCCTTTCTGGCAAAAGAGCACGTTTGCGCCTGCAGCTTTGATCTTCTCAACCATCTCCTTGAGCATCCGAGTTTCTTTGTCTAGGAAAGCCTTCATTTGGGTAGGATCCCGTATCCTAATTTCGGCGTTGAACTCTGTTTTCTCGACTTCCAACGGGCAGTCAAGGAGAGCTATTTTTGCGTTTTCAATTCGTTTTGGCATCTCCGGATGAACAGCTTCTTTGTCAACGATTATGCCTCTGACAAGCTGAGTGTCAAAGAGGCTCTTTCCTTCTTTCTTTATAATCTGAACATTATCTATGTCCGCTATTCTTCTGTCGCCCCTCTGCTCAGCAATTTGTTTCACAGCGTCGATGGCAATCTCAGCTAGGTGATCCCGCGCCGCACCTACCGCCTTACTTCCCATGGAAGTCACGGCAACCTTTTTCAAAGTTTCACGATCTTCAACATCAACCGTAATTCCCATCTTGTCTAGAGCCTCTACCGCCTTTTGAACAGCTTTTCTATACCCGCCTACAATAACCGTTGGATGAATATTCTGATCCAGTAGCTCCTCAGCTTTCCGCAACAGCTCTCCAGCCAATATCACGGCGGTGGTGGTTCCATCGCCAACCATGTCGTCTTGAGTCTTGGCTACTTCCACCATCATTTTGGCTGCTGGGTGCTCTACGTCGATTTCGTCGAGGATGGCGGCGCCGTCGTTGGTTATGGTGATGTCTCCGAGACTGTCGATAAGCATTTTATCCATGCCCCTAGGCCCAAGAGTTGTCCTTAAAACTTCGGCAATGATTCGAGCAGCCATAATATTGTTTCTTTGAGCATCTCTGCCGCGTCTGCGTGCGGTTCCCTCTTTAAGGATAAGAACTGGTTGTCCCGCTTGCGTAGTCAGATAGGCCATATCAAATCCCTCCTAGAGTAAATCTTGTTCTACCTACAGCAGTTTTCATCTGAGATATAAATTTTTTTCACTAATCAACGGTTGCTGTCTAGTTCTCTTAAAAAATCTGAAAAAAGGAAAATGAAGATTGTTTACCTTCCCATGACCTTCCTTGCTGCTATCTCTATGTCCTCTGCCTTAACCGTTTTTCTTCCAGCGTGCATAGCGTAGTCGATGGCTTCTTTCGCTATTTTGATGCCTATTTCTTCAAGTTCCTTCGCCAGTGCCTTTGCACCTGCCTCACTTACTCTACCCGCTCCCGCCTTCTTACATATTCTGTGCATTGGAGCTACGGACAATTCAGGATTTCCCATATAATAACCCTCTTGTAGCTTCTTTTTTTCTTTAAGCCACTATTTAAGTCTTTCATTCTAGTTTAAACCCCCAATTCTTCCTTATTTTTGCAGTTTTGAAACGCTAGTTCCAAAAATTGCTTGCTAAGTCAAGTGCATTCGAGCAGAATACCCTTATGAATAAATTGGCAAAATATAAAGAATAGAACACAAGCTTTTAATTTTTTTGTTATGTCCACTAACATGTTTCAGCCTTTTTTCAGGGGCTAGCGTTCATGCATTAGAGATTGGAGAGCGCGTTTGAAGATTTCGAAGGTATCCTGATCATAGAGGCAGTAGACCACTTTTTCCAGTTTTGTGGGTCCCTCTAGATACGCTATTGTAGTTGAAAGCATTATTGTGGCGCATCGGTCTTTTGGAAATCCAAATATTCCTGTGCTTATGGCTGGGAATGCTATGCTTTTCAGATTGTTTTTGTCAGCCAACTTTAGGGAGTTTAAGGTGGCGTCCTTAAGTTTTTCATCTTCGTGTTCTTCGCCGAGTCTTGGACCAACAGCGTGGATTACATATTTCGCCTTAAGGTTTCCTCCGGTTGTTATAACTGCTCCACCTACATGGGTTCCTCCAATCTTGTTGCATTCTTCTTGGATTTTTGGTCCGCCTTTTCGTCTGATGGCTCCGGCTACTCCGCCGCCTAGTTGTAGGGCGGTGTTTGCAGCGTTAACTATGGCGTCGGTGTCTAGATCTGTTATGTCGCCTTGCATCAGTTCTAGGATGGTCTTGTTGATTTTGACTTTCATGTTTGATTTCCACCTGAGAAATAGCTGATTCCGAGTCTTATATATGAGGATTTAGATTGTAGATAAACTACTTAGAGGTGAAACAATGAAATGGGTAACTCGTGAACATGTGCACGTCGACAGAACAGCTTGTCCATGGTTGATAAAAAAGTTTGTTGATCCCAAGGCGGAAATTGTCTTCGTACCCGTGGAGAAGATCGAAGAAGTCGTCAAGAAGGAGAAGGCTATACCTTTTGATGCACCTGGTGTTGAGTTGGGTCACCATGGCGGCAAATGCAGCTTTGACGCTATAATTGAAAAATACAAGATTAAGGATCCCGCTGTGCTAGAATTGGCAAAAATTGTTCGTGCAGCAGACACGGATAATCCAGAAACTGCCTCTGAAGGCGCTGGACTAAGCGCAGTGATGACAGGAATCTCTATCACAGCAAAGGACGACCATGAAGCCATAGAAAAGGCAAAACCAGTATACGATGCACTCTACATGTACAACAAGCTAAAACTTATACGCGAAAAATACAAATCCAAAATTGGAGAGATGGATAGAAAACAACAAAGAGAATTCTTGAAAAAGAAACTACTGGAATAAAATAAAAACTTAAGTTCAGGCAATATTCAAGTTGGTTTGTTAATGGTTTCGCAGGCGAAAAACGCTAGAGACAATATTTTTTGGACCCTTTGCATTATGGGATTGTTCGCAATTCTAAGCTCTACAATGTCCAAAAATCCAGTTTTGAAGCCTTTCGCAACGAGTCTTGAAACTCCTGAGGGTTTCTGGATGGGTTTAGTCGCCTCCGCTTCAACCATCCCCGGAATATTAATTAGTTTGCCTGCCGCTTCCCTCTCAGACATTTTTGGCAGAAGAAAATTTTTGTTAATATCAGGTATTGTCTTTGCTTCGGCTCCTTTCATTTATCTTTTAATAACTGTGTGGTGGCAGCTCATCCTTATTCGTTTTTATCACGGGTTTGCAACGGCGATTTTTGTCCCAGTCGCCGAAGCCTCAGTAGCTGAGCTGTTTCCAACTAAAAGGGGAGAACGCATTTCCCTTTTCTCTTCTGCAACATATGTTGGGAGGGTAATTGCGCCTTTTCTGGGCGGATATTTACTATTTGTTACGAATAAGGATTTTCATGTGCTCTATTTGGCTGTAGGCGTCGCTGGCGTAACAGCGTTCATTATGGCTTTGTTATTCTTGGCTGAAAGGAAGCAGTCCACCGTCCAAAACGGAAATGCAAAGGAGACCATTAAAAGGCTGTTTCGCGGATGGGGAATCGTTGCTAGAAACCGTGGTGTTTTAATCGTGAGCCTTGTCCAATCAAGCCAATACTATGCTTATGGTGCCGTGGAATTTTTTCTGGTAGGCTATTTAACAGACATTGCTCATTTTAACCTCTTCCTAACGGGCATTATTACTGGAAGTTTGATAGCAATACCAATTTTTGCTAAACCTTACATGGGCAGATTTTCAGACAAAATTGGAAGGCGAATCCCAATAGTTGCCGGTTCAATAGTCAGCGGTCTACCGTTGCTGGCGATTCCCTTTTTCAGGCAATTTCCGGTTCTACTGCTTCTTTCAATGATTTATGGGCTTGGCTTTGCAATGGTTACTTCTTCTACTCCTGCTTTAGTTAGCGAACTTGCACCTATGAGTCTCGTCGGCACGGCTATGGGGTTTCTCGATACAATAATGGATGTTGGCCAAACAATAGGACCAATTATAACGGGGATGATACTTGCAACAAACCTAGCCTACGAAGGGTCATTTTTGGCGTTAACTGCTGTGTTACTGTTTTTTTGCTTAGTCTTTGTAACATCAGAACTGCTAAAACATACTCCAAAAATCTTGCCTAAACAGCAAGAAAAAGACTATTTTTGATGCTTTGGCGGGCTTTAGCTTAGTGCTTTCCTAACTTGAGAAATGAATTTTTCTTCGTCTTCAGCTATGAGTTTTTTCACTTCTTTCCATGTAGCCGGACAGTTTTTGTACTTCACTTTCACTATGTCATGAATGATTTGATCAATTTGCTTTTTGTTTTCGCTGGTGGCTTTGATTCCAGCTTTATCGAAAAAATCGCGGAGATGCCTGAAATAGCATGTCAAATGGTTCACCTAGTTGATTATTGAACTGCCTCAACCTTAACTATTCCAGGTATCTTTTTCTTGAGGAAATTTTCAACTCCCAACTGAAGAGTCACAGTTGACATTGGGCAGCCAGCGCATGCTCCTTTCATTTTCACTTTCACGACGCCCTTCTCTACTTTCACTAGTTCTATATCTCCGCCGTCAGCCTGTAATTGGGGTCTCAATTCTTTGAGGGCTTTTTCGACCTTGTCCTTAACTGTTTCTTTCATCGTTTTTCACCAATTACGTCTTGTTGGAATTAACATAAATATCTTACAGTTGACACTTTTACTTTCACTGAGGTCTGTTTAGAATCTTTTTGTTTGTTGCATCGCTGGTCTTTTAAGCGCTGGAAGGAAGCAAAAAATTGGTGAGTAATTGGAGAGATTTCATTACCGAAGGACGTTTGGGGACGTTCTGAGGCAGTGCCAGGAGGCGATAAAGAATTTTGAAGGTTCAGAGGAAACGTTGAAGCATATTCAACGCGTAGAGGAATCTTTGAAAAGACTAGTGGCTGAAACAAACTAGCAGAAAAAGTTTTTCTGTTCTAAGTTTCATAGATTTTTACTTCAGGAACGCATCCGGATGAGGATAACTTTGGGAGTCATACACTTCTTCTGGTTAGGAACCCGAGTTTTCCACGACACGAAGAGCCCCCGTTTTTCCAACTCTTAATTGTTTTTCGCCTCTGAAGGTTGATATGCTTGCGTTTTCGATTTGAACGATGTTTCCTATGGCAATGGAGTTAATCTGTTCATTCCACAGGCACATTTTGATTCTTCCAGTTTTATCTGCTATCAAAGCGTTGGCCACGCTGGCATAGTTTCCAAATCTCGTAAACACAAGTGTGGGCTCTGCAATCTCCAGAACCTTAGCCCTCAGGTTAATCTGTTTCATTCCAATCTGCAAATCTTTAATGCAAAAAGAACGTGCCTCGTCTTTTTTCTTGGCCAGATGTCTGCGGAACATTACGGTCTTTCTGAGATTCTTGATTGGATTTGTTTTTTCGAGAAGAAACTTTTTGGGGATTGAGAATTGTGCAACAACCTTCGGACCATTCGTTAGTAAGAAGATGCTCTTGCTTTTTTGGTTGCCGCGACACTCAATCGAAAGATTTCCGCATGCTGATTTTTGTTCTTTCTCTGCTGAGATCAGCCCGTAGAATAGCTTGTCTGGATCAACTTCATACTTTACTGAAAGGAAGGCAAGATATTCGCCATGTGATACCTTGTTTCGCATTACTATCATACTCTTTCGTGAGCGTTGATCAGTATGCTACTTTGTGAATTTCATTGGATGTCTCTTGAACTTCTTCTTGCAAATTACACTGCAGAAATAATATGTTTCTCCATCATAAGTAATCTTAAATTTGGCTGTCTTCTCATCGAGAATCGAACCGCAAACTGGATCAGTAGGCATTATCTTCCCTTACTCTCACGCCTTGACGGATATATAAAAGTGTGTTTCCGCTTATTATGGTTAATGGCAAAGGCATGTGCTGAAAATGGGGAAATGAAGATTGTGAATAATAGGTGAATGCTTCCTTGCGAGATTAGAATCTTCTCGCCGGTCTTCGTTTGGAATAGCATTCAGCACAAACAGCTTTATACATCGCTCTTCTCGACATTCGCCATCTCAACTCCTTGCACAATATAATGCAAATCCGTTTGTTTGCATACCCCCTATCATGCGTAACACAGTATTAAGCGTATTTATGAGCGATAATGGCATCCTGATAACCCAAAACATGCGCTAAACTTAACTGCATTTACAGAAAGCGAAAGTAGGAGACTTAAACTAAAAGCAGGAAACTATGGGAAAAGGTTTTTAGCTTCAAGTTATGCTGTCACGTATTAACCGTGAAATCAAGGGGTGTCTATGAAACTCGTCGACGCCCACATTCACCTTTCGGATGGCGAATACAGTCAGAAAGTTGACGATATCGTAGAGGACGCAAAGCAGTCGAATGTTGTTGCTTTGATTTCCAACTCCATGGATTTCGACACAGGTCTTCTCAGTCTTCAACTCGCTGAAGAATATCCAAATCATGTTTATGCTGCTTTGGGAATTCATCCTTTGAATGTTAGAAATCTGTCACCCAACGAATTGCAAGACACGGTTAATCTAATTTTTCAACATGGAGAACAGAGGGAAAAGGTAGTTGCGGTGGGAGAGATTGGTTTAGATTTTCAATATGCAGAGACCAGGGAACTTCAAGATTTGCAGTTACGAATTTTCCATGAAATGCTTTCCACAGCTGAGAAGTTATCTTTCCCAGTTATCATTCACTCGAGGGGGACTACAAGTCAAATTGTGAGCCTTCTTCCATCCTATGGCGTGAAGAAGGTTCTTTTGCATTGGTTCAGCAAACCTATTGGATTGTTATCTCAGATTGTAGATCGTGGATACTACATCACTGAAGGACCACCTTCAGTTTTCTCAAGCGGCATTAGAGAGATTATTAGACGCATACCCTTGACAAACTTGCTAACAGAAACCGATGGACCTGTTCGTTTCGGTGGCCCATTCAAAGGCAAGATGACTACGCCTTCATTTATTTCCCTTGTCGTTGAATCCATCGCCCAGTTGAAAGGGAAGAAAGAAACTGAAGTGGCTGACCAGATTTTCGAGAACTTCACCAACTTTTTTGGAGTGAGAGGCGTAAGGGATAAAAGGCATGGTGAAGGGAACAAATTATTCTGAGGGAAAGCGAGATCGCCTTAGCCAGCGGGGGCAACCGAAGACTTGGGCAAAGTCCAAACTGAGCAGGTGAAGAGGATAGCTCGAGAACTGGTGGAGCAGTTTCCAGACAAATTCACAAGAGACTTTGAAAACAACAAAAAACTCGTGAAAGCTCTTACCAACATTTCTTCAACAAAAATAAGAAACCAAGTAGCTGGCTACACAACCCGATTAGTGGCCGCGACACAAGTTACTGAAGCCCCTGAATCAGAGGAAAAAACAGAATGAGTATATTTCTAGGAAGCTCCGGCATCTTTTATTAATCACTTACGTATTTCATACTTAACCAGAAGACACTTACATAAATGGAGGCCGCCTAGGTTGTCAATGATGAATAACTATCGAAAAGGTTGGGCTTTACGCTATCTCAGAGAAGCAAGGGCGGAATTGACTGCAGCCCAAAAAACACCCTACATGACGTCCAGTTTGATCTTAGAAGCCCTGAGAAAGGCTCAGGCAGCCATATATTATAGCTTAGGAGAACCTGCTTTTATTGCGGCAATAGTCCGCGAAACCCTTTACACGAAACAGTTTGTTGAAGACCCTATTTTGAAGTTTCTCGTTGAAATTGAGCGGACAATTCAACAAATCGCACAAATACCGAGATCGAACAGCGGAAAGGCGATGGAACAAGTAAATGACCTCGTTCAACTTGCATCTGAAATAGTAGAACTTTTCACGGGCGAAAGCGCCTAGCTGATCGGACAGAATTAACATGACTATCAATCTAAAAGTTAAGCCTCTAGGGATATTCCGACAGTTTTCTGGAAAAACCCAGGTTCTTGTGAAATTAGAAGAACCCGCAACCGTGAAAAACGCAATCGAAAAGCTAACCGAAGCTTTTTCATCTGAATTCAAGCAGGCATTAGTTGACCCAGAGCTTGAGGACCCTAGACCAAACGCCCTCATTCTTGTTAATGGGAAGGAAATCAGCGTTTTAGAGGGGCTTGAAACCGAGGTTAAGGATGGTGACGAAATAGTTTTAGTTCCAGTGTCCCACGGCGGCTAACCTCATATACCCCAGCAGGGTATATTCGAAATCTTTGTTTAATCTATAAATACATAAAGTTAAAAGAAAGGATGTTGGGATTCAAATATGTCGATGTCATTCTATCCTGAGCCCATACCCGGTGAAGTTCTAACCGCCCGTAACAAGTACGGTAAATACTACCAAGTTGCCGTCTGGCCTTACTACCCTGACGTACCTCTGTTCCATGTTCTGAAAACTACGGCTATACTAGATCCAGAAAAGTTTGTCATACTGCACCCAAAAAAGATGACGATCAAGGAGATTGATGCCCTCAGCGACAAATTTGCCACAGCATTAGCCGACCTTGGTGCCAAAAAGAGAAAAATCGTAGCCTTGTACATGTGGAACTCCCCAGAATTTGTCATAGTCTTCTTCGGAATCCTGAAGACCGGAGCCACTGTAACAGCCTTGGACCCTTCACTCAAGGAGAAAGATGCCCAGTATCAGCTTGAAGATTCAGAATCGATGATGGTGATTGTGGACGAAGAGCAGTATCCTATAATAGAGAGTATTCGAGAAAAGTTGCCAAGGCTGAAGAGCGTAATTGTTGTTGGAGAAGAAAGGCATCCAAACACTTACCTTTTCAAGGAACTTATAGAAAAGTATCCTCCTAATCCGCCAAAGGTAAAAATCGACCCGAAAAAAGACTTAGCGGTTCTTCAGTACACCGCTGGTACAACGGGTCTTCCAAAGGGTTGCATGCTCACGCACTACAATATAACAAGTAACATGTTCCAGCTGGCCCTAACTCATGGGTTGGAAGGCACAAGGAACGACATAGTTTTGGCTCATCTCCCATTCTATCACATTTACGGGATGACAACTCTAATTTGCGCTGCTGTTTGCTTTGGTCTCAGCATAGTTATACAGAAACGATTTGACATGGAAGAGTTTCTCGAGCTCATCGAAAAGTTCAAAGTAACGGTTGTCGCCACAGTTATGCCCGTGCTTACTTTGCTGACCCAGTTTCCTGATTTCCTTAAGCAATACGACTTGTCGTCCCTTCGTTATATTAGTAGTGGAGCTACGCCAATGGTTCCTGAAATTGCGAGAAAATTCGAGGAGTTGACTGACGTAACAGTTACCCAAGGTTACGGATTAAGTGAAACCTCGCCGGCCACCCATACAAATCCGCTGAGCCAGATAAAACTGGAATCTGTTGGTCCTCCGCTTCCTGATACCCTACAAAAAATCGTGGATGTGGAGACCGGCACAAGGGAGCTTCCGTCCGGGGAAGTTGGCGAAATCACCATTAGAGGCCCGCAGGTTATGATTGGTTATTGGAAAAGGCCTAAAGAAACTGCAGAGGTCCTGAGGAATGGCTGGTTCTATACAGGAGATTTGGGAAAAATAGATGAAGACGGTTATCTCTACATTGTTGACCGCAAGAAAGAAACCATTAAGTTCAAGGGCTTCACTATTGGACCAGCCGAGCTTGAAGCAGTACTCCTAGAACATCCAGCTGTAGGTGACTGCGCCGTCGTAGGGAAGCCAGACCCAGTAGCTGGGGAAATTCCGAAGGCTTACGTTTTGCTGAGAGGCGGAGCTGAAGCCACCGCAGAAGAGCTCATCAAATTTGTGGAAGAAAGGGTTGCGGGATACAAGAAGATTAGAGAAGTGGAATTCGTAGATATGATTCCCCGAAGCCTTGCTGGTAAAGTTTTGAGGAGAGAATTCATCGAGAAAGAGCGTAAGTTGAGCCAAAGAACCCGATAGGGGCTTAGAAATTTCAAGAAGGTTTCTTTTTTGCTTTCTTCCCCTGAAGCATGCGTTTGAGACGTTTTTCCATTTTCAATTCATAAGTGTGTTCTTCAGGAGGGGGAGGCAACTGTTTCAAGTATTCTTCCATATGCGTTGTCTCAACCTTCTTCGGTTTCTTTTGGCATCTTTTCTCTGCCTTAGCCATGTCACATTCTCTCACTTAACATTCATTTTCCAAGACTTTTCCGACAGTTTAACTGTTAAACATAATGCATAAATTTTTCCTAAAAGAACTAAGCGGGGAGGACTTGACATGGAAACTTGACATGAAACGTTTACTAGAGTTCATTAGGAAAAGAAGGAGATCGAGGAGAAAATCATCCCCATTGTTGTTTCCGACCCGGAAAAATTCGAACAACTCGTCAAGGGTCTCAGCATAAAACTCGCTAAAGAGATAAAGAAACGAAAAACAAAGTAGAAGAAAAACAATACAACAAGAAAAATAGAAAATAGTTCCAGAAGCTTTAAGAGAAAAGCGCTCCATCTGGATAATGGGGCGCGCGTGCAACTACAGTTTTAAAAAAACCGTTTAGTTGCTGAAAGAGAAAGGAGTTCTTATTTTGCGTGCCCCACTATCCAGTAAAACCCTTAGAAACGTAGCTCAAATATATAAACGTTGTTGTGCATTTTAACGAAGTCATCAAAGACCAGATGCTAAGAAAGTAGATGTATGTTGACTTTTTAGAGTTTTTTGCACATTTTATAGCCATCTATCAACCATTGTACCCCTGCCAGCGCGAAAATCATTCCTATCCTTTTTACGGTTTCCGAATTTGGCATATACTTTTCTATGAGGTTGTTTGCAATCCATTCGACATCCCCTAGCTTGTCGACATTATCACCGAAGAATTTCCATACCTGCTCATATCTGGTCCTAGCCTCGTCTAATATCTCCTTAACGCCAGACCCATAGTACATTCCGTAGTGACCGAGGCAAATGCTTTGAAAATCGTATTTCTTCAACTTCTTCAGTGTAGAAACATATGCGTCAGGGTCAAAGGAGGGCGGCATCAAGGCAGGTACGCATGTTGTATCATCAGTTTTGTCAGCAACGGCATCCGATACAAAGATGTTTCTGTTCTTGGAATCCAGCAGAGAAATGCAGTCAGGGGTGTGTCCGGGCGTATTTATAACTTCGAGCTCTACTCCTCCAAGATCCAAAACATCTCCCTCGTTTATTGGCTTCACACCTTTAATCGGTAGGAGGGGACCTGTTCCAAAGTCGTAACGAACCTTTGAAGGGTCTTCGAGTAATGGTATTGCCTTTGGATGCGCCAGCAATTTCACTTTTTTGCTTGACATCTCTTCAAGGAGCGCTGGTATAGCTTGGTGGTGATCCCAGTGGGAGTGTGAAATTATGATGTAGTCAACTGGTAGCAGACCAAAATCTTTTAGCGACTTGATAATCTCTTGAGCCTCAGAAGAGGTTCCGCCGTCGATTAGGGCGGTTTTTCGACCCTTTACCGCAAACATGCTGGTGATCTTTTCCATTCCAAGCATGTTTACATCGATTAGGTAGGTATTCTTGTTTATTTTTCCGGGTTCTTTTTTTTGTTTCATAAGAGTGTCCCCAAATGTTTGAAGGTGAGCTGTCTGCCGACAACATCGTTTCTTAGGCTGACGATGAATGAGCTACTCTTGTCTAGATACATTCCCCATTCTTCTTGGACATCGTTCGTTAACTTAACGTAGTCGGCATAACTTTTATGGAGCGAGATCATCATTCTTTCCATCCCAAAGCCTAGCCCGTTAGAGGTAAAAATGATGTTTGGATGCCTTGAAAGAAATGTAGACAGTTTCTTCAGGATCTCCTCTCGATTTTTAATCAGCTCTTTATTGGCTTCAGGCGTCCAAGAGTAAAAACAGAACACAATGATTTCAAAGCCTAACTTTTCGAAATCTGGGATCGCGGTGTAGTCAAGCAACCCTTCCTTTTCGAACCCTGCTCTTTTTCTTGTGACGGTTGGCTGAGAAACTCCCACCGTTTTAGCTAACTTTCTATCACTTATTCTGGAGTTTTTAATCAACTCAGAGATAATCTGGTAATCAATCTCTGTCAGTTTCTTCATAGTATCAGAATGAACCATGTATCCATAAATAATTATCGTTGTGTGTATCAAAAAATTTTACTGCGATGTTACAAATAGCAACATTTTGCATAAAAAGATACTCAAAACTCTCGCACATTTTATATTAGAATTCTTAATAGTAACAAATGAAACACATGTCTCATAAAAAGTCGCAGAAGAAAAGGAAGCACAAAACCGTTAGCATAGAAGCGGTCGTTGAGCCAGGCGTCGGCGCCTTGTATGTCAGAGGTGCATGGATGAAAAAGCTGGATGAACTAGGCAAACGTAAACGAAGTAGGCGCCAAACTAACCTCTAAGCAACCAAACGTTGCCTATTCTAACGTTTTTGAGATATTTTTCGGCGACATCGCGACACTGGTAGGCTAGGTCTCGGCTGGTTGTAGGCAAATCAGCCATTATATACTGTGGGTAAAAGGCTAAAAGCGTGTATGGAATCGCCGAATCTATTTCTGCAATGAATTTAGCCAAACCTTCAACCTCTTCAACATCCAAGTATCCAGGAACAAGAAGCGTGCTGGCAGTTAGAATCGGCAACTCAGAACGCTCCTTGAAATATTTCTCACCGATCATTTTGAATTGGCCAAGGGTTGGCGCATTTGAAACTCCGGATAGAGCCCTGTTCAGATTTTCGTCCCGAGCTTTTAGGTCAAACTTTATGTTTCCTCCACTCACATACGAAAGCTCAGCTGCTTTCAGCGCCAACTCCTCTTTCCAGTATCCGTTGGTTTCCCAGCAGATTCTGAGGATGCGCCCTTCGTTGCTAGCTCTTTCCAAAGCCATTTGGCTGGCTTTTAGGGCGTGGGGCATCTGCACAGACGGGTCTCCTCCGAAATAGCAGATGCATGAAACGTGGTTGTTGGCTTTAGCAGCTAGGCTTTCTGCACTCATAATTGGACCAAGTTTAGCAGCTAGGTTCCGGTAATGCCAGTTCTGACAGTAAAGGCAGTCGAGGCTGCAGGCTCCGTAAAAAACCGCAAGATTTGCGTAGCCCGTTTCTGCCCCGCGCTTGTAGGCGTATTTTGGGTACCCTGCGCCAGTGCATCCGGGGCAGAACCACCAAGCTACGCAGTTGGTTGGAAGCGGATCGTAATACCAGTGGAGAATGCCCTTCTCCGCTGTTCCGCCCATACGAATCAATCGACCGCCTTTATTGAAGACTAAGCCGCAGAAGCCCTTCTTGCCCTTGCCAATTTTGCAGTCGTTGGAGCATACCCCACAGGAGATTCCGTCTGGTTCTCTTGGCGGTTTTGGAGGCAAACCAAAAACTTCTCGACTTTCCGCATGAACTTTGTCAGTTATTTTAAGCGCTTCTGCTGGTTTGTCTCTGATACATTGTAAACAGACGCCAAGTTGGCTTGAAATTAAGGGCGACTCATCTCCGCAGATTCGGCATCGTCCCAAGGGCATCCACCGAAAAACCTTGGGGCAAACTTGTTTTTAGTTGTTGTTATTTCAGGGTAGTTTTTTGAAAGGGCTGCCCCCATTGATTTTTTTTCCAATGAAGTAGGATGGAAAAATCAAAGCGGCGCTAGCTAAGCCTATGATGGCGAGAACAGTGTAGTTTACGAAGGGGTTTGGGAGACTTATGAAGGGGAAGCCTAAGTTTATGTCTCCATGCATGGTTAAGTCCCAGCCTAAATGAAGAAAGCCTCCAGCTAGGGCTGAGAGGTAGGTTCTAGCCCAGGAATAGTTGACCCATTCGGCGCCTCTAAGAATCTCCAACCAGAAGGGCTTGCTCCACTCAAGAAGTTTAGCGAGGACAGTCATGATAGGCGCCATCAGAACTATTACTGCAAAGGGGTTGTGGGTAATCATGTGAAGTCCCATAGGCGTGTAACCGCCCAAGAGAAGAGGAACCCTTGGCTGAGGAACACCAAAAACCATGTAGAGCACTGGCTCTACGTCTATCAGGAATGTAGCCAAGAAAAAGGCTAAGCCGTGGAGGTAACGGTAAGTTAAGAGGTAGACGGTGCCTGACGGAAATATGTGAAACGGCGTCAGAGGCATGTTCGCAAATTACTCCATAAAAGGCAGTTTTCTTGCCATCACGTAGGCGTCTTCTCCGTCTGCATAATAGCCTCTGATCGTTCGTGCAACTTCAAACCCCATTTTTCTGTAAAGGTTTACGGCTGACACATTAGTCGTCCTAACCTCCAGGTAGCATTCTTTCGCCTTGTGGTTGACCATAGCCTCCATTGCCTCTCGCATCAACGCGTATCCGATGCCTTCCCGCTGATGCCCTGGCAAAACAGCAATGGAAATCACATGCCCCTTCCTCGTAATTCCCAACAGCCTAAAACTTGGGGTTCCAGTTTCGATGCGACACATGATGTAGCCCACTATCTCTCCATTTTCTTCAGCGACAATGAAGGTTTCTGGATAGCGTTGGTACAGATCCATGAAAAAGAAGGGGGTGTAGTTTTCCGGGAGGCACACTCGGTTTATGTGCATCACCCGGTCTAAATCAGAGGGTTTAAACCGTCTTAACGTGAAAGTCGTCTGCAAGATCATCCCTCACTGCCAGCTCATTCTACAGTTTTAACAACGGGCAAAGTGATGTTTCCAAAAGGTATAGCCCAAACTTTTGCGTTCTTATCAGTCAAATCAAAGGCGTCTCGTAAGGCGTCGTTCAAAGCCCTAGCCGTCCTTAATTTAAAGGTGTTCACAGCGTAATAGTCAGGCATAACCGAAACCAAAATTATCTTGACCTTTTGCAGAGCCTTCATCAGATAGTAAGCTTTGTGCCCTCCAAGAATGAAACGCTTTTTTATCTCTTTCTCTATGTCCTTCAAATCGTTAAACTTAGTCATCCATTCGTAGAAAACTTCGTTGCCATGTCCCTCGGGACATTCCGCCACCAAAACGATGACCCCTCCCCTCTTCACGGCTTCCAAGGCGTTGTCAATTCCTTTATAGGCTTGAAAAAGATCGATGTCGAGTGGATGTCCACCAGCGCTCACAACAACGATGTCTGCTCTCCGCTCAATAGGCACCTTATACATTTCATCCACAAGCTTTACTCCCTCATAGAAAGCCTGTTCTAAATCTCCCGCGAACGCCCGAACCAACTCCTGCTTACTGTTCATAACAATGTTCAAGATGAAGTCAACTTTGGCAAGTTTCGCCGCCTCAACCATGTCTTCATGCACAGGGTTTTCCTCAAGGACGCCGGTCATAGCTTTGGGATGCAAAAGCATGGCATGATTATGTTGAATGGTTTCAGCACTCGCCACAGCGGGCAGAACGCTTTTCCTTCCACCCCCATACCCAGCGTAATAATGTAGTTCTACGTCTCCGGTCAAAACCTTCACGTCGGCTTCGGCAAAAATCTTGTTCATATAAACCTTTGTCCCAAAGGAAGTTTTACCTAAGAAAACATGGTCTCCAGACTTATAATCATGACTTATCGTCTTCACCCTTTTTAGAGTCTCCTCCCCCACAAGTTTTTCCATTTCATCTGGCTTTACGGCGCGATGGGAGCCACAACCAAAGATTATCGTGATGTTTTCATCCTTTACCCCAGCTCTGTTCAATTCGTCTAATATTGGAGGAGCCATCAGGTAACTCGGAGTTGCTCGGGTTGCGTCGTCAACCACTATAGCTACTTTGTCGCCTGTCTTTGCTATTTCACTTAGTCTTTTGGTTCCAATGGGCTGGCTTAATGCCCTCTCAATTTCAGCCCTTGAATCTGCAACCCCCTGTCTTTCTTTTGGCTCTATTGAGCCTAGAAAGTTTCGAGTAGGGATTCTCGCACAAACCTCGGTTTTTCCGTAGGGAAGCCAGACATCAACCATGGGAGCCACTTCTAGTTGACTAGAGATTTTCATGGAGCTTCTTTTAAAAGTAGCGGAGAAAGTCAACGCAAGTTCTTTAAAACCCAGATGACATAACTCCTTGGAGAGTAATGGAGGAAAGGACTTGGCGGAAAAGGAAGCAATGAAGGTTGAACTGGTTCGAATTTTAAATAAGATTGGTGCCTTGCAGTTTGGAGTCTTTAAGCTTACAAGCGGCGTGGTAAGCCCCTATTACATCGACTTAAGAATTGTTCCAAGCTTTCCAGACGCCTTCCAGAGAATATGCGATCTCTACATCAGACTAATAAAAAGCGATGTCGGAGTTAACAACTTTGACAGAATAGCAGGAATCCCCACCGCTGGCATACCCTTTGCCTCTCTCGCCGCGTATCACCTTAATAAACCATTCCTCTACATTCGCCCAACCGAAAAACTGCACGGACGAGAACGAAGAGTAGAAGGCATTCTGTTGCCCGGAAACCGCGTCTTGCTAATGGACGATCTCGTAACCAGCGGGGGTTCTCTGAGGAGAGCTGTTGAAGCGATAAGAACCGAAGGCGGCGTGGTAACAGATGCCATTGTATTACTGGACCGCGAAGAGGGAGGGAAAGCAAACTTGGCTAAGGACGATGTCAAGCTTCATTATTTGCTGACAACAAGCGAAGCTGCTTACAAACTCAACGAGATAGGTGCTATCACAGAAGATCAATTAAACACTATACTGAAACAAGTGAAAAGAAAATAACGTCCCTAAAGAACATAGCTCAAGAAGTTAAGCTGAGAGCATTGATCTGAATCTAAAGTATGGATTACGGGTTCATTGTTCATAAAAGTTAGATGTGGATGATCACCGTATGGGTCATTGCTGTGGGAATGCTGAATGTTTTTCTAAGATGGGTTCTCAAGAACGGAGACTCATACCGTTGCTGGCACTGTGGGTATGAACTTCCAAAAGAGGACGCCGTGATCTCTGGATGGGACTGTCAGCAGTCGCTCTGCCATATACACTGCCCACAATGTGGAAAAATAATAACCCACGCCCCATGATTGAAGGTCTCTGTCTTCACGCTCACCTAAATAAAGAATAGGATAGGCTGGATTTTTTGGGTCTCGCAATAAATACAAAGCATCTTTTTTATGACGATGGAACCTAAAGTAGCGATGACGACCCGCGCTTGTTTACATAATCTGCCGCAACGTATCCTAAGATCGCCAACAGGAAAGCTATACCAAAGGCTGAAACAAATCTCTGCACAGTGAGCCGTTCAAACATCGTCATTGTTGTTCCAATCACATTTGCAACAGTAAAAACGGAAAACTGAAGATTTAATGAAGCAATAAATAGTAAACCTCCTACTATAGCAAGGAGTTTTGTACCACAATAGACGAACCCCACTCCTGGAAGGAAAAAGTTCAGTATTGCTGCAATCCACGGGGCCGGTCTCATTTACTGCATCCTGCCAGTTCAAACGTTCTCTAATTCCTTTCTACTCACACTTCAATCTTTATTATTTTATTTTTGTGTTAGAAAATCTTTACGGTTCTCATTAAACTACCAAAAAAGTTTTTTTAACGAAATCCCAATTCCTTGACCAAAATTTCACTAGAACACAACCGCGTAAGAAAAGAACGAAAGTAGGATTTTGTTCTGACTACTCGTAGTATATCAGTTTTTCGTCTTCGAGTCTTTGATGAAGTTTATTAACTGCTTCGTAAACGTCTTCCTCTTTTTTGGCGCCAGTGCAAACCAATTTTCCGCTGGCGAAGAGAAGAATCACAACTTTCGGTTCATCCATTCTATAGATGAGACCTGGAAACTGTTCTGGTTCATACATGGTTCTCCCAAGGGAGTAGGCTGATCTTTCAAGGTCAATCATCCCTTCTAAACTCGCTGAAGCCACTATGTTTTGTATTTTCAGCTCCGGCTTACCAATGATGATTATGCCGCTTTTTTTCAGTTCCTTTACAACCTTCATCACGGCTCTTCTAGCTTCCTTCTCCGACTTGGCGCCAGTGCAAACCATCTTTCCAGAATTGAAGATTAGGGTGGCTGTTTTAGGTCTCTTCAATCTAAAGACCAGTCCCGGAAACTGTTCTGGACGATACTCAACGCCTGGATAACCCTTCACCACAGCATTCAAGTCAACTCTCTGATTTAACGTCGCAGAAGCAACCACATTTTCAATTCTAATTTGTGCCTTAACCTTAGGCATCCCAAACCCCTCTTATAAAACATCATGAAGTTCTTAGGAGTTATTTATAAAGGCTTGGTTTGTTTTTGCTCCTCAACTTTCTTTCTTGTTAAGGGAACCAACTCTAGAATTATTAGAAGAATGATCCATAACAAAATGAAGGCTACCTTAACCTCGAAGGGTTCAAAAAACAAGGCGATGTAACCCAGCATTGGCACTTTAGCTCCCGTATACTTACCAACAATATCACTCTCTCTAACTCTCCACCCATCTGGACCAGGGTTAGCATCACCCTGTGTTATCAAATAATATGATGTTATATCTGTGCCATTTGCCACAGCTCTATGTACAATAAGGTCCTCTGGATTGACTGGATTGCGAAATACGATGATGTCGCCGGGAGAGTTGGCGCCTTTCGGAGCAGTATGAATTTCATGAGCGTTCTGCACTCCCTGAATCAAAATAAGATCGCCCTTGTATAAGACGGGTTCCATACTTCCAGAGGCAACCGCCAAAAGCGGGTGTCCTGTTCCAAAAGCAAATCTTAAACCATACCAGAAAACGGTAACGATAACAATCGTGATTATTACCATAACAACTGTCTGCACGTAGTCTTTCTTGAGCCACTCAGTCAATTTCGCTTTTTTCACTCGTTCCACACTCTATCTTGTCTCCGGCAACGCTTAAAATTTTCAGAAGACTCTTGTTTCTTCCGCATGTTAAAAACTTAGCGCCTTCTCAAACAAAAAGGAGGGGGTGTGGACCTATTCAAGGTCTCGCGTGGCTGATTCCCGCGCCCTCGAAGCTGATTCTTTGGCGATGCTAACGCCTCAAATCTTTCGCTTGCCTAGGACAACCCTGAAGGGTTTATGGCATCTGGGGCAGTCGAAAAGTCCTATGGACAGTTCAACCTTCTTCCCTGATTTGTCTGGTCGGCCAGCCATTTTCCAGGTTTTTCTGGGGTTAGCAACATCTGTTTTGCATTTCGGGCATTTAGCCATGCATTTTCCTCCCACAATAATCGACCATCATTGTTTGATTGATATTGAATAAAAGATTTGCCCTTCATCTCGGAGAGTGAAAAAGGCTAACTATGAGTGAAAAACAGGCATGTAAAGCTGATATATCGAAGAATGAATGCGATGTATCACTAAACATTGAAAGTTTAGAAATTCCAAATCAACAAAATCATGGAAATTATTAATGGACAGAAAAAATAGAAGGTTTAGTGACGCTGGCACTGTCAATTGAAGCAATGACTTTCTGTTTTCCAAAACCCTTTTACAGTGGCTTCCGCTGTATTTCCTTAGCTTCGGTGCACATGGACTTTGACAGAAAAACCTAAGAATGTTTTCGAGATGCTCGTCAAACCAATACGTAGATTAACTGAGCAGAAAGGCTTTGAAACGCCCACCGAGCCCCAGGAAAAAGCTATACCAAAAATTCTTGAGGGAAAGAACGTCCTTCTCATATCTCCTACTGCCACTGGAAAAACTGAGGCTGCTGTTCTCCCGGTTCTCAACATGCTTCTTCAGACGCCTGAAAGACCGCGTGGAATCAAAATCCTATATGTGACTCCCCTCAGGGCCTTGAATCGAGACTTGCTTGAGCGTCTAGAATGGTGGTGCAACAACCTAGACGTTAAGCTGGCTGTTAGGCATGGTGACACCGACACCAACGAGAGAACAAGGCAGGCTCGAAGTCCTCCAGACATGATGATCACTACACCAGAAACCTTGCAGGCTATTTTGCCCGGTAGGCTGATGCGCCAGCATCTTCAGCAGGTTCGATGGGTCATAGTGGATGAGGTTCATGAGATGGCAGACAGCAAGAGAGGAAGCCAGTTGGCTCTGGCCCTTGAGAGACTTCGATGGGTAACGGGCAGAGACTTTCAACTAATCGGCTTGTCTGCTACTATTGGCAGTCCACAGAGGGTTGCTCAGTTTCTTGTTGGTGATGGACGTGAAGTCGAAATTGTGAGGGTACCTGTCGCCCGTCTCATGGAACTAGAGATTCTTTTTCCGCAACCCACATCAGAAGACTATGAGCTAGCTTCAACTTTGTATACCCATCCAGAGGTGGCTGCTCGCCTCCGCATCATTCGCCAATACATTGAGAAACACAAGTCTGTTCTTCTTTTCACGAACACTCGCGCCATCTCAGAGGTTCTAGCCAGCCGATTCAAAGTCTGGGACATGGACTTCCCCGTTTCTATTCACCACGGCTCTTTGGCTAAGCCGTCTAGAATTGCGGCTGAGAGGGGACTGAAGAATGGCGAGTTGAAGGGGCTTGTTGCAACTTCTTCGTTAGAGTTGGGCATAGATGTTGGGCGAATTGACATGGTGATCCAATATATGAGTCCAAGGCAGGTTACGCGTCTCATTCAACGGGTGGGTAGAAGTGGGCATAGGGTTGGTCGCGTTGCGAAGGGACTAATCATCACTATGGATTCGGATGACACGCTGGAGGCCATGGCCATCGCCCGGAGGGCTGGGGAGGAGGAACTGGAACCTGTGGATATTCCGCATAAGCCTTACGATGCCTTGGCTCATCAGATCATTGGTCTTCTAATGAAGAAGAAGCGTTGGTATTTCTATGAGATTTATGATCTGTTTAGGAAAGCCTATCCCTACGCCAGCCTCACGGTGGAAGACATTCAGAAAGTTTTGGATTACATGTACCATCGCTTTCCTAGGTTGGCGTGGGTTTCCTTTGAGGACATGCTCGCCATTAAGCCGCGTCAAACCAAGGCCATGTACGAGTATTATTTTGAGAATCTGTCCATGATTCCCGATGAGAAGCAATTCTTGGTCGTGGACGAAAGCAAGGATTCTGCTGTGGGTGTACTGGATGAAGCTTTTGTCGCTGAGTATGGTAGGCTTGGAGTGAAATTTATTATTCGTGGTAGCCCATGGCAGATTTTGAATGTTTATGGTGACCAAATTTACGTGAAGCAAGTTGATGATCCAACAGGAGCCATTCCCAGTTGGGTTGGGGAGGAAATTCCTGTTCCCTTTGAAGTGGCTCAGGAGGTTGGTTGGATCAGAGGTTTTGTTGAGGAACAGATAAAGAATGGAAGGGAGCCTGCCGAAGTTGCCGCCGACTTGGCTGAGAAATACCCCGCTGACAAAGATGCAATTATGCGGGCGCTCCATGAAACGGCTGAGCAGGTGAAGAAGGGTTATCCTGTTCCGACTGGTAGGCGCATACTGATCGAGGACTGGGAGGACTTTGTCATTATTCACGCCCATTTTGGGTCTCTTACAAACAGGGCTTTAGCTCAGTTGATTGGTCATGTTTTGTCAGAGCAAACCGGATACAGCGTTATGGTTCAGCATGATCCCTATCGTATTTTCGTTCACACAATGGGCGCCGCTAACGCTGACCGCATTACGGCTTTGTTTGACGAAATGAAACAGATGGATGAGTTGGATATCAGGGACATGCTTACCAAGGCAACTGTTAAAACTGGAATTTTCAAAAGGCGGATTGTTCACGTTGCCAGAAGATTTGGGGCTCTAAAAAAATACGTTGACCTAGGCAAAGTGACCCTTCAGAGGTTGTTGAAGAGCTTTGAGGGCACAGCCATCTATGAGGAAGCATTGAAAGAGACTTTCACGAAGGACCTGGATTTAGAAAAAACAATTTACCTGTTGGACGATGTTCGAAAAGGAGAGATTGAAGTTACGAAGCTGGAAACTATGGGCGTTGCAACTCCAGTTGCGCGGGTTGGAATAGAAAGGGTTAGCATGAAAACCGATCTCATTCCTCCTGAAAGAATGAAGCTAATTCTAGTGGAATCAGCTAAGGCGCGCCTTCTCAACGAGGTTCGAACATTCATTTGCACCAATTGTTGGGAATATCTAGAAATGATTCGAATAAAAGATTTGCCTGAAAAGCCCGCTTGCCCCAGATGTGGATCTTCAAGTTTAGGAGTGCTTGGGAGGGAGGAGGGAGAGGTTCAATCTTTGGTGGATAAGAAGGGTGAGAAGTTGACGAAGGTTGAGGAAAAAATGAAGGAGCAGGCGGTAAAAACGGCTAAGTTAATGGCTGGATATGGCAAACCAGCTGCTGTGGCTCTTTCTGGGAGGAAACTGGCGGTTTCGGATGTGGAAGTGATCCTTAAAGAGGAGAAAACGCTTTCAGATCACTTTTTCGAGTTGGTGATAGATGCTGAGAGGGACGCCTTAAAAAGGAGATTCTGGTAAAACCTATCGGCAAGTCTCAATTAAAAAAGGCAGATACGTATTCAAAATTCATAAAAGTATAAAAGGAAGACAAGAGACTACTCCCATCACAACCCTTGGAGAAAAGCGACATGGAATTAACCCGTCAAATGATGCGAGAACAAACCCTCCAAAGATTCTCACATATTCGGACATGCGTCTTAGCCAGAGAACTATGTCTCCTCGTCCGCTCAAATCGCGTAGCCTTAAACCCGAAAGACGCTCATGACTGCTGTGTCTTCATCTCAAAATTATGCAAGGAAGCTGGCTGCACAGAACCAAGCGAACTATGTCGACAAGCTTCAGAAGCGGTTTTGACAAGCGAAAAGGAATATTTAGACCTTTGTATGCAAAGTTGCCATAAATGCGGAGAATCAAGGAGACCGTCCCGAATACCCGAGCCAACTCCGGAAAGAACTACCTACGTAGCTTAACATCGCGAAAACCATAAAAGCCAACATTCATGTATTAGAGACAAAAAGATGGGGGATTAAGTTGTTCATAGCACCCTTCGTCGCCACACCTATGCCAGTAGTACGCCAAATGCTTATCCTCGCCGAACTTAAGCCTGGGGAAACGCTCTACGACTTAGGTTCAGGAGATGGTCGAGCAGTAATAATGGCTGCCAAAGACTTCGGAGCCAAATCTGTTGGAGTTGAGTTGAGGGAAGACCTAGCGAAAAAAGCCCTCAGCAACATTTATGAACTTGGCTTGGACAGGAAGGCACAAATCCTCCAAAACGACATATTTAAAATCGACCTATCTCAAGCTGATGTCGTCTTCCTTTACCTCACAACCAGCGCAAACGAGAAAATTAAACCGAAATTGGAGACAGAACTTAAACCTGGAGCCAGAGTCGTTTCCCATGATTACGAAATTCTCGGATGGAAGTCTTCTAAAGTTGATAATTTCTGCGAAAACCCTAGGCTAGGTTATCCATCTCACACAATTTATGTCTACAAAAAGTGATATCTCCCAACCTTTCGATAATTAGCCCATTCTAGACTCGCATTTTACTTTTAGTGCCTATTCTCTCAAAAGTCGATGATTTTAATCAACATTACTGTTGTCATGGGATATGATCGCGACTGCGCGGTAGAGTGTTGGGTGTATTCAAAGAAAAGACTAAGGGTCCCACATCAGAACAGCTTCATGCGAAAATAAATGGTTTTATAAGATAGCCATTTTATGAATGTTTTTGGAGTCTACTAAGCTAGAAGTCTGTCATGGTGGATAAGGAATGATACCTGTCCCTTGGAGATACGTGGAATCTTGGGACTGCATTGCCTGTGGCATGTGCTGCAAAGGATATCAAGTAGTCCTACGGTTTAACGAGTGGGTAAACATAATCAGAAAGTATGGAGTAGGAGTAACCCAGCCGGGCATAAGCCAATTTTACTTGGGGAAAAAAGGGGATGGCACATGCATTTTCCTAACCAAACTTTATGACACTTGGCTTTGCGGGATACAATATATGAAGCCTAAGGCATGTAAACTTTGGCCCTTCAAAGTTCTCTCTGGACCAAGATTTGGAAGACCAGGCGAAGCTGTCTATAAAGATGGGGACAGAAAATTATTCGTTTACGTTGATCCCGCCTGCATAGGAATAAGGTGGGGGAAACCAACACAAGAGTTTATGTATACAATTTTGCCCGAGTTTGTAGAAATCGCCTTGGGACTACATGAAAAACAGTACTATTCGACGTCTAGGATATCCTATAGCCCTCAATACTTTAGGGTTAAAGGAAGAAAAGTAATCTAGGTATTGGTTAGAGGCTTTGGAATGGATGTCTTTCATATTGCATTTCATACAATTTATGCAGTTTCCCAACGTTGTCAATTTCTTCAATTTTCTTGTCTGGTCGAAATCTAACAACCTTCGGAACCCTTAAGGCATAACCACTCGTATACTCTTCGGTTTCTTGAATCTCCTGATATGTAACTTCCACCACAATGGATGGTTTGACGAAGACTCCTTCGTCGTCTTGGTTGATTTTGCTCTGCTCTACGATGTCTCGAAGTATGTCCATAGTGTCTTCGGGAAGGTTCGAAACCCGTCCGATGGTGTAAAGTTTTTTCTTTTCCGGATCTCTGACGGCTAACAAAAAGGAGGAGTACAGTCCAGCTCTTCTTCCCTTTCCATACAAGGCTTTTATAATTGTGGAGTCGATGGTGTCACGCTCCGGCTTCAACTTCAGCCAAGTGTAGGTTCTCTGTCCAGCCTCGTAAGTTGAGTTGAGATTCTTAACTACAATGCCCTCCAAACCCCTAAGCAAGGCTTCCTCGTAAAACTTCATCAATTCCACTTCGTTTTCACAGTCTCTCCCTTCTACGATATACTCGGTTGGAACAGCCTCCTGGAGATATTTTCTTCTTTCCGAGAAAGGCAAATCAGTCAGTTCCCTACCATTCAAGAAAAGAATATCAAAGGCTCTTATGGTCACTCTAACCTTCTCTTTCTTTCTTTCCAACTCCTCTTTAGATGGTTCTCTGGAAACAGTCCTCTCCAGCAAAGACTGAAACGGAAGAAACCTTCCTTCCTCGTCGATGGCGACAACTTCACTGTCAACAACGCAGCTTTGAGCCTTGAAAGTGTTAGTGACATCAACGATTTCGGGTAAAGTCTGCGATTTTTCTACGGCTCTTCGCGAGAAAAGCCATGTTCGGGTTCCCCATTTATGAATTTGCAGTCTGCTTCCGTCTAGCTTGAACTCAGCTCGAACCGGATACTCCACCTTGTCTGATTCGTACAAATGGGCTAGTTGGGGTTTGAGAAATTGTCCAGGTCGAAGTTTTATGGTGGAAAGTGTAAGTTCTCCTTGAGGCACAAGCAGGATGCCCTCTGTTATTCCAAGTATTGCGCAGGCGCTTTCAATGAGCTCCGGCGAAACGTTGTAAGCTCTTGCAGCGGCTTGAATCACAGTTCGCTGGTAGTAACCCAGCTTTAAATCGCCCAGTAAAAGTCTAATGATATACTTCGCTTCTTCAGGCGTACCCACCCTTAACAGACTTGAAATATGGAGGTTTCGCTCCATGATCTTAGCCATTTTTGGAAGAAGCCTAATGGCTTCGTAAACTTCTTCTACTGTTAATTCTGTTTTCTTTGGTTTTTTTAGGAGGAAGGCTACTTCGCCGTGTTCGCCGTAGTCTATGAGTAGTTTTCTCACTTCGCGTATGGTTGTTCCGGTGGCGAGGGATATGGCTCTTTCCACCGTGCCCGGACCTACTTTTAGGCTTTCCTCTGTGAGAATTCCCAGAGCGAGTCGTGTTTTCATTTCTAAGTTTAGGTCTTCTCGTTGAAAGAATTTGGCAAGTTCTGTTTCCTTTCCTTTTTTGCTTCGCAGAACTGCTAGGCGTTCGTACACTTTCACAACGCTTGAGAAGGGAGCTGGATTTGTTAGAGGTACTTCTGCCATGAATAACCGTATTAGATGGTAGGGGATTCCCCATTTCCATTCAATTTGTTCTGGGGTGAAGCCTGATTCTATAAGATGCTGGACAGCAGCTTTTGGACTACCATAAGTTTGAACAAGCTCTTCGAAAGCGGGAGGCTTCACCACAGTCATGGCATTTCACTAATTCAATCTGGAGGCTTGGGAATAGGTTCCATGGCTCGGAGAAAACCTTCAGGTGTTATGTCTATGCGGATTCTTCTCCGCTCGAAGTTGCACATTCTACAATCTAGAACCCGGGCAATTCTGACAAATTCACCTCTTCCAGCGTCAAGGTCCACTTGCTGGTCTTGCCAATAAATGCGCCCGTAATCCACTATTATGGTTCCGTCGAGGTTGTGCGCTAGACCGATGCCCCCAGCCATATCGTAACCATCCCACCTCTCGGCGCTCCTCTGATTCACGTAGAGGCCGGTTACTCCATGCAATTGGTTGTATCTAGCCAGCTCCATAACCCGATATTTTAGTGCGCCCCTGTAGGCTTCGAGGACTGTCACCGAATCTATGATGACCATCTCTACTTTTTCTTTTTCAACAATGTAACGGTAGGTTTCGGCGAAGGTGCTCCAGTCCCTTAGCTCCGGATACACAACCGTGTCCAAAACGTAAAGATTTTCCCTAACCTTGTTCCAGTCCAAGCCTAGGATATCAGCCTTCTGTTTAAGACGAGATTGAAGATCAAATCGTGGGGTTGCGCTTTTCCAAGTGTCCTCAGCCGTAGCGTAGAGGGTTTTCTTTCCAGCAGCCGCCACCCTAACAGCGATTTCTTCAACCAGAATGGATTTGCCAGCGCCTGGAAGCCCTGTTATGGCGAATTGTCCGCAAATTGGCACGCCGTTTAAGGTTTCTCCCTCGGGCGTCAAGAAAAGTTGGTCTATGAAGGTGCCTGTTGACAGCCCCACAAGTGGTTTTTTAGCCTCTGGGGCCTCGTCTGGACGGATAACCAGCCCACTGAGTTTCTCCTCTTTTCGTTCGATCTCTGTTTTCATGGGTTTGGTAGCTAGTTCCCATTCGTCTGCTGGTGCTCTTGCTCCCTTCATGGCTTCGGCTAAGGTTTTAGCCATAGCCTTCATTATTTTTTCAACTTCTGGCGCTCCTTCTGATTTTGTCTCCTCTGGCGAAGGCGATGGTTGTGCAACTGTTTTGGAGATAATTGCCTCTGGGGCTAGGAGAACCCACATTTCTCCTCTTCTGTTAACTATGCCCTTGGACCTGAGAGACTGAAGTAGGGCGTAGGCGGAGTTGGGTCCGTATTTTGGTACTCCTAAACCTTCAGAAATTTGATTTAAGGAAGCTTCACTATTATGGTCCTTCAAAAATCCTACAATGTCACTTTCTTCTACCATTCATGTTCCCTAAAGGTTAATGTTTCATACTCACTATAAAATTTCTCGCTTTAAATCAGTGACATTTGGAAGTTCCGCTAGCCTAAAAAAGCGAGTATATTGGAACTACGCAGAGGATAGAAACGGAAGCTTATAAATCCATATGGAACTGTTTTTTCATATTGATTGATAGAATCAGTAGAAAAAAGGAAGTTGAAAGAGAGAAGCTAAGGATCTTCCTTTTCTATTTGGTAATCTGCACCTGCTAATTTTAGGACGAAAGCTTTGATAATACGCCAAGCTTTCTTTATGCGTTCCTTCATTTGAGGATCAAGTTCCGACATAGATATCAACTCTACAAGTGATGTAGTCGAAGTGAAATGGGATTGCCATGTATACCCATACTACTTTTGTGTGAGTCCAAGTATTAAGATTATTGTATGTCAAGGTAAATTCTCCATTCTCACCGATTGATTCAGAGTATAACTGAAACCTTTATTGTCCCATGCCCTAACTGGGCTTAGTACCACATATACATTAATGGTGTATAAGGCTATGAACCAGTTAGCTTCCATCTGACATTCCAGTAGTATGATGGTTGTCAAAGTCCTTTGCGATTGCAACCATATCAAAAATATTTACGACTCCATCTTGGTTTACAGCAGCTCGTGAATCCCAGTTAGGATCTCCTAGCCCCTAAAAAATTGAGTATATTGGAACTAGGCAAAGGACAAAAATGGCGATTAGTCCGAGGGCAGCTAACTTTCTGAGAGGTGTAGGCTTTGAAACATCATCTAATGGACCTGGATGCTGATAGAAAGAGAAAAGGAGAGCTAAGAAAGCCATAGGATACCAGATAAGAGCCAACAGAAGAATTCCAAGGAATGAAAGAATTCGGTGTGCTTTTTCCCCAACTAAACTTCGAGCGACGTGACCGCCATCAAACATGCCCACAGGAACCAGATTAAGCATGGTAACGATCATGCCAACCAAACCAGCAAAAGCAACAGGATGGAACAGTATCCAACGACCTGTTCCACTCGGTGGAAACAATATAATAATGAACTCAAACAACAGAGGCACCCCGATTTCTCTTGCACCTACAGGCAACTCATTAGTTACAACGGACAACTGAACTCCAATAATAGTGACAATTATCGACACTATGAAACCTGTCACGGGCCCTGCGAAACCAAGATCGAAGAGGGCATCCTTGTTTGGGGGAAGCGACTTTTGTTGAATAACGGCTCCGAAAGTGCCTATGGGCGGAAGACCTGGAATAAAATAGGGATAGGTAGCCTCCACAGCGTGTTTATCAGCTAATAACTTGTGCCCCATCTCATGGGAACCCAGTACCGCCATAATCGCCCCTGTAAACATCACGGCGCCCATAATATCTGGTGATTGAAGGTATCCAGAAAGGAATACTGTTCCAAGGGTTGCTAAGAATAGCACTACAATTGTGGTTTTTCGGCTAGGCTTTGTAAGAGGCTTAGGTATGGCTCGTAACACAACTTTTTCTCCTCTCCTCCTAAGTAATGGAATAACCCCTAGAGATTCCACGTGTTTGGTGAGCCTCAAAAAAGCCTCCTTTGAATCTTCTCGCAGTCTCACGTAGAAGGTTGGGATGCCGTGTTCTATGAGACTCTCCTCCACATTAAACTCTGACTCAACCATGACGCGAAGCTGCTCAAATTGGGCGAACGCATCTGAAGGCTCAGCGACATGGTCATTTGGAAATGCATCGGACATGATAGTTCAATACTGAACTATATTTGGAGGTATTATAAGGTTATGTAAAATGGCGGCATGGATTCTAGTGTTGTTGTTCTTCCTTAGCGACGGATGACCTACAAATTTTGTTGAACAACTAATAATTAACTATAGCATGCATATCGGTCTTCCAATATCGGTATTTTTACCGACTCCGGCGGGGTTCAGGAAGAGACATGCATTTTAAAGGTTCCATGCGTGACGCTTAGAGATGATACGGAAAGACCTGAAACGGTGGAAGTCGGCTCCAACATTTTGGCTGGCACGGATTCAGATAGGATACTTGAATGCGCGAAAATGATGGTTGATAGAGAAGCGATTTGGGAAAATCCATTAGGAGACGGAAATGCGGGCAGAAAGATTGTTGATGTGGTGAGGAGTTGCATATTAAAGAGGGAATAGATGTTCCCATACCTTTGGTTTGAATAAAAAGGTTTATTATTCACCCGGAAGTCCATGGTTTCCTCACGTCCACGAGAAAGGCGATGGCATGACCAAGGATAGTTCATCTGGCTCTTCAAAGTCAAGATTCTCTTCTATTGATGTGATGCTGATTGGGATGAGTTTGGTTTGGGGCATAAATTTTTCCGTGGTTAAAATCGCGTTGACAGATTTTTCTCCTTTAAGTTTTAATTCGCTTCGCTTCGGTTTGGCTTCGCTGTTTCTGTTGACTTTTCTGTGGGTTCTAGAGCGAGACCTTAGTTTCCGTAGAGAAGACGTGGGTCGTCTAGTTCTGTTGGGGCTGATTGGGCACACCATCTATCAGCTTTGCTTTATTCATGGTATCGCCCGTACAACTGCAGGTAATTCCTCTCTAATCTTGGCTACTATGCCCATCTTTGTGGTTCTGTTAAGCTCGGTTTTGGGCGTAGAAAAGGTGGATAGAAAGGTTTGGTACAGCGTCACACTCTCATTTATTGGCATTTTCTTGATTGTGCAGGGCGCTGGAAGGACGCTAACCTTGACAGATCAGAGTTTGATAGGAGACCTTCTAGTATTAACTGGCACAGTTTTCTGGTCTACATACACTGTGCTATCTAAGCCGATGCTCCAGCGGTATTCCCCTCTTAAACTAACAACCTTGACCATGGTCATGGGAACATTGCCGCTGGTTTTCGTTTCAGTTCCTTCCCTAAAAGAGCAGAACTGGGGTTCCGTTTCGTTGCAAGGATGGCTGAGTCTCGCCTATTCATTCTGCTTAGCCATAGCCATTGGGTACGTAATATGGTATACTGGAGTGAGCCGAATTGGCAATCCTAGAACTGCCCTCTACGAAAATTTGATAACAGTTGTAGCCGTGGGTGTCGCGTGGTTTTTCTTGTCTGAAAGGATGACTTTGCTTCAGGTTTTAGGGGCGGTGCTTGTTCTTTCCAGCCTATATTTAGCTAGGAGATTTTAGTGATTTTCAGCTCAATGTTCATTTTTCGAAAGAAATAATATCCTAGCCACGCTGATTTACTGTTGGAAGTTTGCTTTATGCCCGCTAACCTTCCAGCAGAGGCTAAACATAAATGGAGAGAAGCTTCTCAGGCAAGGAATCCTCAGGAGAAAATTGAGAAACTCCAAGAATTTTTGAGTTTGGTTCCTAAGCATAAGGGCACAGAAAACCTGCGAGGCCAGGTTAGGAGAAAAATTGCTGTACTTCGAAGGGAGATTGTTGAGAAGAAACGCAAGAAGGCTGGAGTGGGTGGACCGAAATTCTTTGTTGAAAAGGAGGGGGACGCTCAAATCGTGATTTTGGGACCCACTAACGTTGGACGTAGCAGTCTTCTCTCTCTTTTAACTAACGCCAAAGTGGAAATTTCAGACTACCCATATACAACCAAGGAGCTGATGCCTGGAATGTTCCAGTACCAAGACTTGCAGTTTCAGATAGTGGAGGCGCCAGCCTTGATGGAAGGCTCCGCAGATGGAGGAGCGTGGGGACTGAAGACTTTAACTGCGGCAAGAAACGCTGATGGTCTTATCCTCATGATTGATTTATCTCGGGACCTTGTTGAGCAATTGTCTTTGATTTCTGGGGAGTTGGAGAAAGCGAGGATTCTTACACGGAGACCTAGGGCTCGGGTTGAGATTGAGAGGAAGTATATGGGCGCTGGGTTAAGGATCATTGTATTAGGTCGTTTAGTTGGCTGTACTTCAAAGGATGTGGAGCAGCTGCTCAAAAGCTATGGAGTACATGATGCTACTGTTAAGATTCAGGGTGAAGCCGCAATGGATGATGTTGAAGACGCCATATTTGAGAACACGGTGTATAGACCCGCCATCATCATAGCCAACAAAGCAGATGTTCCAAATGCTGCCAAAAGAATTGAACAGCTAAAAGGCCTTGTTGGAGAGGAAATGAAGATTCTTCCAGTATCTTGTGAAGCGAGGTCTGGACTGGAGGAGCTTGGTTCCGAAATATTTGGGATGTTGGACATAATTCGTGTTTACACTAAAGAGCCTAGCGAGAGGTTTCCTTCTAAGAAACCTTTTACAATTAGGAAAGGGTCGACTGTTTTGGATTTGGCAAAGTTGATTCACAGTGACTTTTACAAGCAGTTTTCCTATGCGAAGGTGTGGTCGAAGCGTTTGCGTTTTAGTCCACAGAAAGTTGGGGGAACCTTTATCCTTGAAGACGGCGACACCGTGGAAATCCACATGAAATAGATGCCAAGCCGTGGGCGTGCATTGAAATTCTGTAGGCTAAGGATTCATGGAAGACACCATTTCTGATTGGAGAGATGGTATTTGGTGTTTGCTTTGTTATGGTAGGTATTGGTATTCTATGATTGCATACTGGAAAATGAGGTCCTCATAGCAAGGTGGAATTATCAAGCGCAAAAAGTAGGCGTATTCATTATTGTTAATCGTTGCATAGTATATGGTGTCGTCATAACTGGAACCATATCCAGAGTCACCAGAAGATGTACACCACGCAATAGAAAAAGCGTAAGTCTGGTTATAGAGGGTTAGGCCCAATTGGACGTCCCAAGTGGTATCTACATCGTACCAATAGAAGGTCACATTCGTGACTGTGGCTCCATGGGGAAGTTTAAGTGCTGCAACAAAATATGCAGTTGCGGAGACTTCATTATTCTGAAGGCTGCTTCCTCCGTTATATGTGTCGTAGGTACTGTAACACGACACGAATGCTGCTGCTGGAACTGAAATGTTTCCTTCCATGGGTATTGGTGTTCCTGTAGTGTCAAATCTAATGCCCAAACTAACAATGTCTATTATGTTGATTACTCCGTCACGGTTTATGTCACACCAAGGGTCGTATGGCGCTGTGGCTGTTATGGAAGGAGTGGTTCCACTGGTTGTTATGCCAACAAAGAGTCCGGCAGCCAAACAGAAAGCCAACAAACCCACAACCATGTACTTTCTCTTTAGCAAGGTATCACCTCCTTTCTCCTTTTAATCACAATAATTTCATCAGAAGTTATACTAAAGATTTAGGAAAGAATCTTCTATTGGAATGTAACCCGCCAGGCAAGTCTTTTTTGAATTATTTATTCGACAAAACAGTCAATCCATGTTAGAATCGTGCGTGTCCCAACAAAGCGTAAACGGTCACAGAATAACAAAACGCATCAAAATAAACGCCGACACATCATCTTATTCATCCCCTAACAAAAAAATTCTAAAATGTTTTCTGCTGGAAGCTTCTCTCCATCCATCTTAGAAAAAATTTTTGGCGAATACTGTGGTAGGCTATTGCGAATATCTCATGGAGTGTGACCAATTCCAACACTGGTCAAAGACTCCAAGATTCGCTACGGCCTCTTCCCGTATTCGCCACGGCATTTTTTGAAAAACCGACCTTTATCCTTTGCGAATTACAAATAATAATTTGATCTAAAAAATGCGGAACAGTTGCTTGCCTTGTGCGTAATATTCAATTACACACATGAATTCTTAGTCCATGCCCTAAGAATTTTCGTTATATGTCTTCGCACGAGAAGGTTAACCCAGCTTCTGGTATGGGATATCTACACGAAAAAGCAGAGGAATCTAGGCATAACGAAACTCTCGCCTATATGATGTTTATGGCAGGCGCAATTTTCTTTGTTGGAGGGTTACTTGAAACAGTTATCACAGCTGAAAACCCTGATTGGTTCTTATTCTTTCCATACAAAATTACGCCCCATGCCTACAGCCTTCTAGGTTTATCTATGGTGCTTGGTGGGTTCACGTTGCTGGTTCTTGGAGTTGTTTTGGGCATTCACTATGCAATGGACAGAGCATTATATATGAATCAACTGAAGGAAGCCTACGCAGACAAGGCAAGTAAAGAGTGGAATAAGCCTCCCGTTAGTCGTGAACCAAAAACTCTCTTCATAAAACAACCTAAAAAAGAAAAAACCAACAACATAGGGGAGTGTATGAAGTATCTCGCAGACAAACAAGGTTTAAGCGAATCTGATGCCAGAGGTTACTGCGAGATGCTTGGCAATCGATGGCGCGAATTAGTTGAGTCCAGTGAAGAAACATAAACTTCTAAGAGAAAAGTTTCCAAGCGCAGTTGTTGATGAACACGCCAACAAAAAATATTAGTTCTACTATGAGGCACAACGTTCCAGCGAATACGGAATATTTAGCATATCCGTATGTTATCCATACAAGCAGAGTTGAAAGGAAGAATAGAACCAGGTATGTTTGAGGCAATCCCACTTTCCGTGCCATGAAAAGGGCTAAAGGATTTTTTTCTTCAAATCTCTCTGGTACATATCCTTGTAAAAGGTGATAGGAGAGAATTTTCTCCAATGCACTAAACACTATGACCGTTAAGGATAGGATTTCTTGCATACCAACTCGTTAGAAAGTTGTGCCATTCCAACCATTTAATGGATGTTCCATACGGCAAAATATATCGTCTTCTGAGCATCCAAGAGAAAAAGGATTAAATCAGATGAACTCCTACTATCTTGTTCCAACATCACTTAGGAGGAAAAAAATAAAATGGTTTTAGAAACAAACATTCTATTAACTGAAGAAGAGGCTAAACTCAGAGACGAAATCAAAGACTTCGTAAAGAACATAGACCCCAACTACATGAGAGCCATGGAAGCCGAAAAAATAGACTACCCCAAAGAAGCCTTAAAAGAAATGGCTAAAAGAAAAATCCTTGGACTTAGATTCCCGAAGAAGTATGGAGGACGAGAGCTAAACTGGGTTTCAGACTGCCTAGCATGTGAGGAAATCTCGGTTTTGGGTCCCGGTCTTGGTTGCACTTACTCCATGCCCATCATTGTTGGCGAGGCTTTAACTGCCTTTGGAACGGAGGAGCAGAAGAAAAAATATCTTACGCCCATCTTGAAGGCAGAGATAGTTTCCGCTGAGGGATTAACAGAGCCCCGTGGAGGTTCAGACTTCTTCGGAACCATAACTACGGCAGAGAAACGTGATGGAGTTTACGTGCTTAATGGTGAGAAACGTTTTATTGCGGGGGCTGTGGCTGCTGATCTGTTCCTCCTTTACGCTAGAACTGATCCTAAGGCTCCGGGGCATCAGGCTTTAAGCGCTTTTCTTGTGGAGAAGGGTATGGGTGTGGAAATTGCTGAGAGATATGGGTTGATGGGTTTTCATGGTATGGGAACTGCGAGAATTGTTTTGAAGGATGTGGAGGTTCCTGAGGAAAACCTTTTGCTTGGAGAGAATCTGGGTGGTGTGATCTTCAATCGTATGATGGTTCCGGAAAGGTTGACGTCGGCTGCTGGTTCTCTTGGCATCAGGTCTGTTCTGGAGATAGCTATGAAATACAGTGACAAGAGAAAAGCCTTCGGAACTAACATCAGAAGGTTTGAGGGTGTTAGTTTCAAGGTGGCTGAGTGTGTAACCAAGTTGGATGCGGCGTGGAGCCTAGTTTATATGGCGGCTAAGCAGGCGGATTTGGATCCGGATGCGAGGGAGACGAGGAGGCTTGTTTCGGAGGCTAAACTCTTTGCTACGCAAATGGCTTGGGAAATTGTGAATGATGCTATGCAAATGTTGGGTGGGATAGGGTATACGTATGTTTATCCTGTTGAGAAGGCGCTTAGAGATACTAGGTTGGGGTTGATTTGGACTGGTTCTAATGAGGTTATGAAGATGCTGGTTCAACATGAGGCTTACAAAAAACTTTTGGCTGGGCAAGATAAGGATCGAAACTTGGAGTTGGACGCTATAGAGGCACATAAAATAGCGGAGAAGGTCTTCGAGTAAGAACTATTTGGAGCAGGTAACGAAAAGTTTCGTTTGATGTAGTAAAAATATTGTAACCTTTTTCAAATGTGCCTTGCATATATGGAACTCCTCGTATGGGATTAAATTTTAATTCTCTCTCTCTCACACACACATTTTCCGTTTTCTGAACAGGTTAACCTAGTTAACGGCGCAGCTAATACACGATAAAAACAGCATGAACACAAATTAAGAAATTTGCGTTATTTCCCAATTTTAGCCAAGTGTTTTTGCTTCTTTTTTTTATTCTTTTTTTCCAATGAAGGCATACACCAACCTCCACGAAACAGTACTTACTATCAATAATATTACCATATGAAAGTGTTAAAGTTTTTCAATGATTAAGACTCTATGAGTTAGAAAAAAGGGATTGTGTGGGAGAATATTTCTGTAGAGGAGTGGAGACAGGGATAGAACCTTTTCATTATCCCGATATAAAGCTTCTATGGCAATTGAGTTATCTTAATGGATTGTCTATTCAAATCTACAGACCTTTCTGTACGCCTTTATTTCTTCAAGCGTTTCTCTTTGCGTTTCCTTCTTTTCTCTGCTCTCTCCTTCTTGGTCATCGGCTTGTCTTTGGCGCTTCTCATACCCATTTCAATCACCACATCGAGATAGTTAGAATGGAGAATTAAAATTTTAGCCACAAACCCAAAACGCGCGCAACCAAACACCGCCATTATTAAAATTCAGAAGCAAGGAAAAATCCCAAGCAAGAGGAAAAGATTGAGTTTGAAGCTATCCAAGGGGCTACCAAAACGACTATAACTCGGCTGTCTTTCGTTATGATAGTTGGGGAGTCTGCTTCCTGTGCAGTGCTCAAATTGCGGAAAATGCTGTGAAGAAACTGAGATGGAGCTTTCAAGCAAGGATGTCGAAAGATTAGAAGAAACGGGTTATCGCTTGGAAGAATTTGCAGTTATAGATGATGGTGTGACTCGGCTCAGAAACGTAGCCGGATGGTGCTATTTCTACAGTCTCGCTGAGAAGAAATGCCGAGTCTATAGGAAGAGACCATTGGGATGCTGTCTCTATCCGGTTGTGTATCTGGCAAATGAAGGTGCCATAGTTGATGAATTATGTCCAATGGGACACACAATTTCAGAACAAGAATTGAGAACGAAAGCAAAAATCCTCGACAAACTGTTGCAAAAGATGGATAATGAAAGAAAGTGTAAATAGAACCCTATTTTTTATCTCTCTCTAGGACAATAGTAACCGAAAACCCTACAGACGTACACCCTTACTCTACACTCCTCAACTTCTTTCCCGCTCTTAGTACAATCCTTGCAAACATGAGATCTCATGGGTCTTCGCTACGCGCGCATAAAATGGTTAGCGCAAGATGTAGTTAAAAACATCTACAAAGAGAAATATCTTCCAAGCAAAGATTTTTACTGTTCCATTGAACATTATTAGTGTTTGGGGTGTAACTAAATTGGTGAGATGGGAGTACCAGGTGATTCCGCTAAAGACAAAGGTTCGCTCAGATAGTTCCACAGCAGAAAGAAAACCGATAATAGATGGCGTCCAAGACGAGTTGAACGTTTTAGGGGAAGATGGATGGGACTTAGTTAGCGTTCAAAATATTCGCCTAGAAGATGGTAGACTGTTTACAGTTGCCTATCTTAAACGGCAAAAACTATAACTTAAAGTGCTTCGCAACGCGTGTGTGTTTCTAGACGTAATATCGTTTGTCTTCTGTCTTCTTTATTTCGCCAAGGAAAGCTCCAGCAAAATAATTTAACCATTGTTGTTCGTGCAAGTCTAACTCAGCCTCTTCAATGCGCGCGCGCAGATTTGAGGCGTAAATTATTTAGCGAACTTCTTAGGATGGTGTTTGAATTTTTTCTTGCAACTCGCGGAGCAGAAGTAGTATGTCTCTCCTTCAAAATTTATCCTGAATTTTGCTGTTTTTCGTCAAGCACAGCATCGCACACAGAATCTCTCAATCAATAGCCCCTATGTTCTTTGATGAAGGCACTCTATAAAATAGAGTGGCGCAATAATTCTTGGCAAATGGCGGGGATGGAACAGTTCTCTAACATTTCAACGTTCACAGAACTTTTATCTGTTCAATTTTTAAGGTTAGGATCTTAACGATCCAGTCGTTGTTGATGTTCATCATTGGTTTGTTGCAGGTGGGACATTTGAAGAGAAGCTCAAATGCCTCTGCGAAGGGGAATCGCTTGCAGCCTGGCGTTTGGCATG
>Ga0315314_1000533_pt1 | contig 41082 bp, 33 predicted proteins | sample TDP9_MG_FD_203631 | JGI IMG/M metagenome (GOLD analysis project Ga0315314, IMG submission 203631) | Freshwater sediment microbial communities from Lake Towuti, South Sulawesi, Indonesia - TDP9 | ecosystem: Environmental > Aquatic > Freshwater > Lake > Sediment | place: Indonesia: South Sulawesi... | reverse complement strand
AGGGCCTGGGACCTTGTCTCAGTTCCCATCTCCGGGCTCCCGCTCCCACGGCCCGTACCGGTTATAGGTTTGGTGAGCCGTTGCCTCACCAACAGCCTGATCGGCCGCGGCCCCATCCTTGAGCGACGTTAAGGAGCATGACCCTAACGCCTTTTGGACGAGAACCCGTTCCAGGAGTCCTCGTCTATCTGGGATTAGCCCCAGTTTCCCGGGGTTGTCTCCGTCTCAAGGGTAGGTTAGCCACGTGTTACTGAGCCGTATGCCACGACTTCATCATGGCTAGAAGTCGTTCGACTCGCATGTTTTAGTCCCACCCCGATAGCAGTAGGGTCCGGCAGGATCAACCGGATTTGAGTGTTTTTGGGAGTTACGCGTTTTTTAGCCGCAAAGCCAGCTGGAATTGGGGAAATATGCGCAATTACCAACTGACCAAGCCCATTTCTGACCTGATTGAGAGTCGTTGGTTCAGGTCCACATCTTTTCTGTTCATTGTTCCCGTAACTGGAGGTCAACCCGTATTTCATCCATAGGGCGATGGAACGCCTTTATCATGTCATGGTTGACGCCGCCGTCAAAGCTACGGGACGGCGAGTCTTCGCCAAAAATACTTGAGGCAACTGTCACTCATATAAGTGTTACCGTAATGATTAATGAAACTCGATGCATGGTTGAGTGTGTTGATTTAACACGTTTGCAAACATGTCACGCAATGTTTTTTGTTTGGATGTTGAGCGCGGTGCATGTGAGACCTCTCCATACGAAGTGGAAGGGACTACTTTGAAGGTTGGTGTTTTTAGAGGCTTATCCCAGTCCGTTTTAAGTAGTGAGCTATGATGTCGGCTAGTATGGCGCAGACTATAGCCTGCAATGTCAAGCTTATCATTATTGGTGTGATTATCGCCCATGCAACTGCTGAAGGCTTTCCTACAGAAAGTGTGAACCATACGTAATCTGTCACCAACGTGTATGGTGCTTGAACCAGAAAAGCCAGCAAACCCGCAAAAACTGGTCTAACCCTCTTAGCAAACAATCCTGCACTGCCGCCTAGAATAGCGATTCCGCCCACAATAAACGGAATCCTAACCACGCTCATGTAAAGGCTGCCGACCGCTCCAGCCACCAATCCAGCCCAAGGACCAGCCAAAATCCCAGCCAAAAATATGGCTAACTGAAAAAAATGAATCGACGACTCGAAACCACTGAACGTGATTGGAATGGCTAGGGGCGGAACCGAGAGAACGTTTGCCAAAGCAGCCATGAGAGCCGTGAACGCCAAGACCCTTGTTTTCCTCATATTTTATAGCCCTGCTTTTTGAAAGTGTTACGCTTTATTGTTTTCGTAACACTATAGTTATAAACCTTTTGCCATAGAACACTTTCAACGGAGATTCAGAATGACTTCAATCAAAGGCGTGGTTCGATTCAGTGTCTCTCTTCCACCGTCGCTTGTCAGAGATTTCGACGAGGCTTGGAAGGGCATGGGCTACGACAACAGGTCGAAGGCTGCTCACGACGCCTTCCGCAGTTTCATAAGCGAATACAAACTAACCCGAGAAGAGGCTGGAGAAATAATAGGCGCCATAGTTCTACTCTACTACATAGACAAACCAGGACTGCTAACCCAAATAGTGCAGGCTCAGCACAAGTTCGAGACCGTAGTGTCGTCCACAATGCACGTCCATCTGACGCATGACAAATGCCTAGAAATAATCGCGGTAAAGGGAAAAGCCAACGAAATCAAAAACCTCAGCCAAGAACTCGCCACCAAGAAAGGCGTCAAACAAATGAAGTTCACCGCCCTAGCGCCATAAGGTTAATCTAAAAAAGGTGAGTTAAAATGAACAACTCTTTTACAAAGCAAATACGAACCTTGTTCACGTCTCCCGACGAATTCTTCAAAAACGTACAAGATGAAGACTGGAAACCCGCTTTCAAATTCTTTCTATTGGTAACGTTGATTATTTCGTTTGTCACACCAATCGTGAACTATTTCGGCGTTGAGAGTACAGACTTCTCTTCAGCGTATCAGGCGCAGATAATCGCGTATCAACTCGTGAAACACTTCCTGCTGCCACAGTATGGAATCTTCGCCTACATCATCGAGTTTCTCTTGATAATCATTTTTGCATCAGCCATACTCATCGTTGGAACACTGATTCTGCATGTGTTGTACGGGTTAATAGCTGGCCACGTCTCCATCCTAAACGCATGGAAATCCATGTGTTACGGAACAGCCCCAGTTCTGCTGGGCGTTTTCTTACCCTACATAGCCGTGTTCGCCGGGTTCTACTCCATGCTGCTACAGTTCTACCTTGGCCCAAAAATCCTCTAAGAGGCAAAGGAATCATGGGCAATCATCTTGTTAGCGATATTGATTGCTATAGCCTTCATTGAGATGTTTGTCGCTGGAACAACCGTTGGATTTCTTCCTCAATGAACCCGCCTATAATCCAGTACTCATTTATTACCAAGCCTACTTCTTGTCTAGTTGAGGAGCAGAGAGTTTGGCTAAGAGAATCCGCAGACCAAGTCCCTTCAACAACACAGAATGCAGAACCTGCTCACTGAAGGGAAGCACTTACTGTTGGCGTCAATGCCCATACAACACCTGGCGACAGAGACAAATCGAATGAAGTCAACTTCACTTTCACCCTAGTCTCCCTGCTTTAAGAGACGTCGATTCACCAGAGGATTTTAAATTTGTCAAGAACTCCTCACCAGTTATAGGAGTCGTGAAAAGTTGCCTGAGACCTGCAAGAATCCTTGGAATGGCAAGTGCACCAACAGCAACATTGCACTCTACATTTACTACAAGGACAAGACCTTACCCATCTGCAGCCGCTGCTGGAGCCAAATCGCCGACAAAGACGTAGAATGGTGAAATCTTCGATGCTACGATTTGACCTAAACTGGGCGCGTTCTGTCATAGGGCGCAAGGTCAACCTTCACCTGAAAGACGGCTCAGTCATAGTCAACGTGCTCATAACCAACGCGCTCAAAAACAACCGCGAAAGCTCGGCGCTCTATTACACCATTCCCTTCAGAAACAAGTTCGGCAAGGTGCATCTCAACGAAATAGCGTGGGCAGAACGCCTAGACTCCCACTTGTTCACGACTAGTGCCGCCGTCTAAACTTCTTTTTTTCAAGCCCTTTTTTTGCAGTCTGTTCCAATACTCCTTGTTTCTGATGCATCCTGGGTCAGGCGCCAAAATGTCTTTGAAGTAGTTGTAAGCCCGCGCTCTGCAGCCGCCGCAGGTGTAACGATACTGGCAGCTTCCACAGTTTTCTTTCAGTTTGTCCTTGTTTCTTATCGCCCAAAAGAGTTTGGAGTGTCGCCAGATGTCTTCAAAATCGTCCTTGAAGAGGTTGCCTACTTTCATGGTTTCTTCATGGGGGAAGAACACGCATGGGAATATGTCACCGTTGGGTTCAAGGGAAAGGTAGAAGCGTCCCGCGCCGCAACCTCCGATGAAATCTGCTAGCTTTTGCAGTTGCCCCGACAACTTAGGATTGTAAAAGTGCGTAGGAACCACATGGGTGTCGACATCGCCTTGAAGAGCCAAGGCGGTAACTCCATCATCCCTCATCAAGACGGGTCTAGCTTCTATTTCTTGGGCTATTCGGGCGAACTGAGGCGCGGTTGAGAGAACATCAATCCCAGCAACTTTCATCTTGTTCCAACAGAGTTTCAAAATGTCCTCGCGTTCATCGGGCGAGAGGTCGGACTCGATTATGTCAATGCCTCGACCGGTTGGCACAAAGTTGTAAAGCATGAACCAGTTGGCGCCCAGTTTGTGGGCAAAATCTATCATGTCTGGAACTTCTTTCATGTTGAATCGTGTTCCTGTGGCGGCTACCTCAACGAACAAGCCTTCGGCGACACAGTTCTTGATGCCTTGAACCGTTTTTTCGAAGGCGCCTGGGACTCCTCTAAAGCGGTCATGCGTCTCTGGGTCTTTTCCGTCGAGGCTGATTTGAGCGAACTGCAGCCCAGCCTTCTTGAATTCTTGAATCTTTTTGCGCGAGGATAAGAGCAGTGCGTTTGTTGCGATTGCCGTGTAGATGCCGCGTTCAGAGGCATGTTTAATCAATTGAAGGATGTCAGGTCTGATTGTTGGTTCTCCGCCAGAAAAGGCTAAAATGAGCACGCCTGCGTCGGCTAAAATGTCTATTCCTCGTATGGCATCTTCTGTAGTTAACTCATCCTTTCCCATGGTGCCAGCGTTCTCGTAACAGTGAACACATTTGAGGTTGCAGGCGCGGGTTATGTTCCAAACGACCTGAAAGGGCGCGCCTGGAACGTACGGATGTCTCACTCCGAACCATGCTATGCCCTTGAGGACGTTGACTAGTCCGCGTCGCCAATAGGCGTCTTTAAACTTGTCTTTCAACTGGGTTTCTGTTATGCCAAACACCCTGCAGGCGACGCTGAGAATTGGATACAGCAGGTTTCGTGAAACTCGGCATGAAAGGCAGGCGTTTTTTCTCACGCCAACGTATAGTTCGAGCGCAACCTCCAGTCTGCTGCTTCCGTCCTTTGAGCAGTTTTTAGAGAGCGCTTTCAGAACGTTCCTTGTGACGGGATTGTCCGCCAACGCTTTGAAGGTCTGGAGGGTGCCAAGAGTTGCGCTCTCGCTCATATAAGCATCACCCTCAATTAATTATTAGAATTGGAGCACACATAAGTGTTTTTCATTTAGCATCCTCTAACATGAGAATTGCGGCATAAACGTGGTAGTTGCATTTGATTTTCAATTTATGTATAGCTCTCTAGACTTTTCCGTTTTCATAGATTTCGAGCGGGTTGTTCCAGTGTCAGCCTGCTGGGTTGTGCACAGTTAGCTCGAAGCTGTAGGGAGGCGTACCAGAATATTCATGGAAGAAGGTTGCATGTCACACAAACTCCGATTTTACAGGTCGTATATGAAACTAACCTTTCTCTGCGCCTCCGATTCCGAAGATTCCGCTGATGTCGCCTTCATGCCTCGGTTTACCCCAGACCATGCGTGTGCTCTTGCCCACCTGTTTGAACCCTAGTTTGTCCATGAGTTTTGTTGCCATCTCGTTCGGAGCTGGCACACCGATTCGCACTTCTATCTCTGAGGAACCTATAGCACTCAAGCACACGAAAAACAGTTCTTTGGTTGCTTGCGGGTTCTCTCGGGCGCACACCCATGGTCCAATTTGATACGCTTGTGTAATTTTCCTGCCCATAATGTAACCTACTATATGATTTCTCTCCTTTTCCACAAAACAAAGCTGCGGATAGTCTTTGTAAAGGCTATGTAGCACCCGAAACCTGTTGGCTCCGAAGAATTTTGAATCGAATCTGGCAGTGGCTTCTACGTCTTCATCTCTCATGCCGACAGTTTTTGATTGAACGCTAAATCTGAAAACTTCGTCTTTTTTCAATTGTTTTTTGAACCTGAGCGAGGAAAACTCCTCTACAAAACCTAAGCGCTTGTAAAGTGGAATAGCTTTTTCAGCAGCCTCCAACTGTATGGTTTCGCAGCCGACGTTTCGCAAATAATTCATGGCTGTCTGCATCAACAGTGCACCTATGCCCTTTTGGCGGTGCTCCTCGTTGACTATTAGGAGCCCTATCCATCCAACTTTGCCGTAGTTTACAGAGAAAACATGGCCTACTGGCTTGTGGTTGATTTCGGCTATGAAGCAACCGTTGGGTTCAAATCGCCAACATCGCTCTACATCGCGTTTTGTGTGTCTCCAATCAGCTTTTTCCACAGATGACGATACGTAGTCTATGTCTGTTGGCTTCCAAAGTCGAACAGCAACCATCATCTCTTAGTCACTTCAAGCATTGTTACCAGTAGTCCATTATTAGAAACTGTTTTCTTGGGAACAGTGTTCTCAGCAATTGGTTTCTTTTTTCTTGGCTCACTGTTGTCTCCACTTTTATTTCGTTGGTCTTTAAGGATTCCAAGGGGTCCACAACGCCTAAAATCAGCTTTGTTAAAGCATCACGAGTCATGATGAGCTTGAAATCGACGGGTTGATTGGTCCATATAACTGATTCAACATGCTCTCCAGTTTTTTGAATGAAGACGCTAAATCCCTCGCATTCCAATAGCATCAAGCCGCGCCATTTTTCAACCTTCTTTAAGCGACTGGCAAAAACTGGTTTCAATTCGTTGAGGAATCTTTGTGTGTTGAGGATTGCGTACATGAACACGTCGGTTAATTCTAACGCGAAAAAGCCTAAAGCTGGAAAAATTTTTTCGTATTTGGGGTTTCTGATGGAACCTGCAGCTATTGAGGCTGGTTTTTTCGTAAGTAAGGTTTTGTATGCTTTGTCTACGAGTGGTTTGGCAACCTGTTCAAATTCATGTTCAGGGTGCACTACAATTTCTTCGATGCGTCCCTCTCTTCGTCCTTGGTCAAATCTGGAAGACACGTAGCCTATCATTTTTCCTTGCTGGTCTTCGGCTATCCAGTTGACTTTGTCTTTTCTGCGTAGCATGCGTCTGTAGTTTTTCAGGTCTCGTGAGGCTAAGCCCAAAAATTCTCGAGCGAAGTCATTGTAGACGTGGAGCATCTGTTGCGCGTCTTCTTTTCTGGCTTCTCTCACTTGGACTTGCCTGCTCATTCATCCCACATCCATCTGAGAATTCGCTTGAGCATTTCGATGTCGGCTGTTTCACCCTGTTTCCATGCTAGTCTTTTTGTTTTGGCAGCCTGTTCCCAGTCCATAACACCTTCGCGTATTATGTGTGTGAATGTTTGAATGTCTGTGGAGAGCACTATGTCGGGTTTCTTGGGCGGTTTTTTCAGTTTTTGGAAGCGTCCTTTTCTGAACCTAAAGGCGAGCGGACCGACTTCTTTGAGTTCTATGATTACGGATTTTTGCCAGCCTTGGAGTTTTCTCGTTGCAATCTTAGAGTCTTTCAGTTGTCGGTTAAGCATGCGAATCCATCGGGCGAAGACGAATGGATAGTCGAAATACTTGATGTATGTGCGCCTGGTCATGATGTCAACGAATCCGAAGCGGGAGTAGATTCGATGCGCTGGAATGTTCAGTCCAGTGTAGAGCGAAGAGTTTGAGGCTCCACTGTTTTCTGTGTAGTTTAGTCCTGCCTTCATCAGGCTGGTGACTATGCCCTTGTGTCTGTAGTCGGAGTCGGTGCACACGCCTGAGATTCCGCCCGTTTTAAGGTAGACGCCTTCGCCTAGATGCAATTGTTTGAAGACAAATTCGACACTGCTCACGGGTTTGCCGTCAACTACGCCGATAAAAACATGTTCGGGAAGGGTTCCATGCAATCGATGCCATTTTTTGAGGCGCCTCGGAGTTGCTGGTCCGAAGCATTCACTGTAGATTCTGGCTATATGCATCTCGTCTCCCTTCTTATAGTTGCGAACTGTGTACTTTACGGGTTTTTCCAAGCGATGTTTCTCCTTTAGTGTGAAGCGTTTTATCCTAAGCGTTAAATCAAGCATTAAAATCTTTCCAGCATGGCTTTAGCCGAGTGGGGTAAGGTTGAATTACTTGAAGTTGCATCAAACGTAAGCATGAACCTTAAAACCGCGTTAGGCGCAATTGCAGTTGCGGTTCTCTTCTTTTTCGCTATCATATTCGCTTGGTCTGTTGGAGCAGATATCCCCGTCGAATTAAAGGCGACAAGACTAATCATCGCTGCCATGCTGTTTATTGTTGGCTTCGGAATCGCCTATTTCATAACCAAAAAACCAAAAACGATAGTTCAGAGGCTGGAAGTTTCGGGACAAATGAAGGCGGTTGCGCTCAAATGTCCAAACTGTTCGGCTTCTGTGGATGCTAATAAGATTAAAATTGTTTCTGGAGTGCCCTACGCTACGTGCCCCTATTGTGGAAACACGTTCGAGGTTGCTGAGGAACCGAAATGGTGAAGTCTCATGCCTTGCTGATCACACTAATTGGCACATTCATTCTGATAATATTAGTAGGCGCAGCCACTGCGCAACAGAGAGAGTATCATCTGGAACACGAATGGGCAAAGATATGGATAAACCAGAATGGATCAATCGATTTGCTTTATGACATAAGCATAACACTCGATTCTGGGTCTAGCATCAATTTTGTTTACGTTGGTCAGCCTCAACGCGACTTCACAATAGGAACAGCCATGGACCAGTTCGGTCACACGCTTGTGGCAACAGACGCGAGTTCGGGAAGCGACTACCGCGTACGCGTCAACCTTTACACGCCCTTAACGACTGGACAAACCATTAGTTTTAACCTCACCACAAACGTTGCCAGCATGATATACGAGGACACTGCTGAAAATGTTGGTATGCAGTTCATTCCAACTTGGTGGACAGACGCCAGAGTGCTCGACCTTCAGGTGCAGATTGTTTTGCCTCCTGGGGTCACCCGAGACAATGTAACCACAACGACAGAGCTTTGGAACGGCACCGCTCCTGAATATGACAGATTATCTATTTTTTGGCAAAGAGGAAATCTCTTACCAAATCAGAGATACACTTTTGGAGTTTCTTTTCCAAAACAGTATGTGCAGAGCTATGTGCCAAAGCCCACTGGAGTGGCTGCCTTTCTGCAACGATATGGAATTGTGCTCTTGATATTTGGCATCATAGTCGCCATGATAGGGACCGTTGTCTTTGTTGTTCGTAAAAGACCATACTTGATGCCCACAATGAGCATGGAAACCCTTGGAATAAGGCACGGTCTCACAGCCGTGGAAGCTTCTTACCTACTTGACGTAAAGCCAACAAGGATAGTTACGGAAGTCCTCTACAGCCTCTTGCAGAAGAGAGCCGTCTGGGTTGAATCCACAAATCCTTCACTAAAACTAAAAGTCATGCCAGAGTTCCAAAATAAAACTGGAACCGCGGAAATGCCTCTTCGCTATTATGAAATTGATTTTCTCAACGCAATCAGAGAGGACGGAACCCTAGACGAAGAAAAACTGGCACACACGGTCACTTTTCTCAGAGACACCGTGGAAGAAAAAATGCGTGGCTACTGCAGACGCGACACAATCGACTACTACAGAAAAATCACAGCAAAGGCTTGGGAACAAGTGGAGCAGGCTGGCACCCCCGAGTTGGCATCGAAAGCCTACGACGAACAACTATTATGGCTTTTCTTAGACCCAAACTATCAGGCAAGGACTCAAACAGCGTTTCGGGACAGAGCCTTCGAACCCAGTCCTTTCTGGCTTTGGTACTGGTACGGCTATCAGCATTATCACTCCAACCCCACGTACAAAACAAACGTGGAAACCCCAGCTCAAGCGGCGAAACCGCCTACTATTCCCGGCGCTGACTTCGCCAACAACATGGCAACCGCCGTGGAAAAAACATCCAACAACATTGTGGCTAATCTTGAAAAATTCGCCAACGCCATTGTTCCAATGCCAGCCGCTGCAAAGGCTTCAACCGAGCCTGCTCGCCACGGCTCAGGTTGCGTCTGTGCGTGTGCAGCCTGCGCGTGCGTGTGTGCCTGCGTGTCATGCGCTTGCGCCTGTGCTGGTGGAGGGGTTGGCTGAAAAAAGGAGGATTATGAAGCCATGAGTGTCTTGCGTAAGGTGTTTCGTGCGCCTCGGATTCCGCGAGGTCGCTACACGTATAGGGGAAGAGACAAGTTTGCTGGTTTGGCTCTTCAGCTTCGCGTTGAGCCTGATGGTCAAGGGCTTCTGGTCATCAACGCCAACACCGTCCTATACCTGAACGAGACGGCTGCAGCTCACGCCTACTTTTTCATGCAGGGCATGCCCACAGACGCGGCTGTGAAGAAGATTCGACGCATGTATCGGGTAGACTCGAAAACTGCAAGAAGCGATTATGAAAAGCTCATCTTCACGGTCAGTACTTTGGCGCAGACGGAGGAAGTCTGTCCTATATCGTTCCTCGACGTCAAAAGTGTCGAGCCGTTCACGCAAGAGTTTTCGGCGCCGCTTCGCATGGATTTGGCGCTCACTTTCCGATGTCAAAACAACTGCGTCCACTGCTACGCGGGAGGTCCACACGAGACTGAGGAGTTAACGACTGAACAATGGAAAGCCGTCATCGATCGCCTGCATCAAATCGGCGTTTTTATACTAACGTTCACTGGTGGCGAACCCACGCTCCGCGACGATCTGCCAGAACTGCTGCAACACGCACAGAACAAGGGCATGGTAACGGGGCTGGTCACAAACGGCAGAAGGCTGAAGGATAAAGAATACGTGAAAACCCTTGAAAAAGTCGGATTGGACTTTGTTCAGGTGACCCTTGAGTCGCACAGGGCTGAAGTTCATGATTTAATGACTGGAACGAAGGGAAGCTGGAAAGAAACGGTCGCGGGAATCAAAAACGTCATCCCGACCAAGATTTACGCTACAACAAACACAACTTTAAGCCAGCACAACGCCTCAGATTTTTTGGAAACAGTCGACTTCATAAAACAGCTGGGCGTCGCGGGTTTCGGATGCAACAGCCTCATCTATTCGGGAAAAGCCCCTGAAATAAGCGACGAATTTGTTGTGTCGGTTGAGACGTTGAAGGATTTGTTGCCGAAAGTCCACGATAAAGCCAATCAACTCGGGTTGAAGTTTCTCTGGTACACGCCAACTCAATACTGCCGTTTCAACCCAGTCAGTTTAGGCTTGGGCGTCAAATCGTGCACAGCCGCCATGATTAACATGTGCGTCGGACCAAACGGCGACGTGTACCCCTGCCAAAGCTATTTTGAAAGCCTCGGCAACATGCTCAAAGAACCGTGGCAAAAAATCTGGAACCACCCATTGGCAGTGAGCATAAGAAAGAGAGAATATGTGGAGCCCAAATGCAAAGACTGCCCAGAACTGCAATTATGCGGCGGCGGATGCCCACTAGAACCACAAAAAACCAGCTACATATGCGCAGAAACCCAATGAAGTAATACAGGCTTGTCTTAAGCTTTTGTTTCTATTTTATTTTAGTGCGTTTGATGAATCATTAAGACTGATTTTTGCTTATGTTTGATTAATTTTGAAATGTAACTATCACAAGCCTTTTCAAACAGTTGATGATAGCTTTTAATGTTTGTGGGCATCTCTGGGAGGCGCTGGGTCGATGGAATCAATTCTGGGTCAGGCTATGGAACGTGAACGCGATTATGATTGGTTGGGTGCGGTTGAGTTTTATGAGAAAGCCTTAGGCTTAATGTCTGAGACTGATTTTTTGAAGAAAGGGCAGGTTCAGGAGAGTGTTGGTTACGCTTTTTGTCGGGCGGCTATGCAGGCTGAAAGCCCTGAAGAGTTTAGGGAAAGGATGCGTCAGGCTGCCGCAAATTATGAGAGGGCTAAGGAATTCTATGCTGGGCTCAGTGAGCTTGGAAAAAAGGCGAGGATGCTTCGCTGCGACGCTATGATTGCATACGTGGGTTACTGGCTTGCTTCTGAGGTGTCTGAAAAGAAGAGGTTGCTTGATGAGTGTTGGAGACTATCAAAGGAGGCTTTGAACGCTTTTGAGGAGGCTGAGGATGCCTTGGAATATGGGAAAACGTATAACCAACTCTCATCCAGCGCATATGACAAGTATGTTTTCGAGTGGAGTTTTGAAGCCCGTGAGAAGATAATAGGCGAGGCGAAGGAATATGGAGAGCGTGCTATCACTTTGCTTTCAGGCGTCGGTGACTCTCATGATCTCGCAAGAGCCTATGTAAAAACTGCCATGTACCTAGCTGTCATCGCTTGGTATTTTATCTCTGACATGGATGAGAAGGAGAGTCCTTTTAAAAAAGGTCTGGGCTACTGGCAGAAAGCCATCGAGCTTTCGGAAGAAACTGCCTTTCTTGAGCTGTTAAGCATGTCTGGTGAAGGTTTAGAGTGGAGTATCGATGAGATGCTAAGGCGCTATGATAAAGCGCTAGGCTACGCAAAGAAAACTAAAGACAAATATCTGATGGGAATTGCACTGGATTGGCTAGCATATGCTACTTCTTTTGAAGCCTTGGAAATTGAAGACCCAGATAAAAGGATAGAAGTTTATCAAAAAGCATTACAATACGCCAAAGACACAATGCATCAGTTCTCATCAATCTCCTTCGTAAGTCCACGAGGTGCTGCCTTATGGACAGGAACAGCTAATGCCGAGCACTGCTTGTCACTGGCTTTCTGGGAAACTAATCTGAGGAAAAAAAGGGATTTTATAGAAAAGGCAATAATGGATGGCACTCACGCAGTCAAACACGCGGAGAGTACAGGCTACCCTGACATCATAATGCATGTGCATGGCGTACTTGGTAGAGCGATGGGGGCTTTGGCGCAAATAGAAACGAACTTAGAAGAGAAAAGGAAACTGTTAGAAAAAGCTTTGCAACACTGGAAGGAGTCGATGAAACTCTCCGACCAATTTGAACGCTTCGTTTACTGGAATCTAGGTACGCGGTTAAACGGTTTGGCTAATTTAAAGGCAGAATTGTCAGTTTTTGAAAAGGACGCCGAGAACAGGAAGAACATGCTTGAGGAAGCTGTTTCGAACAAGGAACGTGGCTTACAACTATGCATCAAGTACAATTTATACACTGAAAAGACAGGTGATCTATCACTTTTCCCTATTCTTGGGTATCTCCAATATACTTACGGAGAGATGCTGAACCGTCTCTACGGGTTAACCAACAACAACGAACATCAAAGAAGAGCTATAAAAGCCTTCGAAGAAGCCGCCCTATCATATCAAAAGCTGAATCTGGTCAGCCGCATGGCAGAGTGCCACTGGAAAGCTGCGAGAAGCTGCAATGCCTTGGGCGAACACCTAAAGGCTGCCCAAAACTTCAACACGGCTTCGAATAACTACAAGAGCGCCGCTGAAAAGATTCCTCAACTCAAAGACTTCTACCAAGACCACGCGCTTTACATGGAGGCTTGGAATGAAATTGAGAAAGCAAGACACCACCATGCAAGACAAGAATACGGCATGGCAAAAGAACAGTATGAAAAAGCTGCCACTATGCACAAGTCGTTAAAACAATGGGGTTACTTGGCTCCGAACTATTCTGCATGGGCGCAAGTCGAAAACGCTGAAGACCTGAGCAGAAGGGAACAGAGCGAAGAAGCACTCCAAGCCTTTGAGGAAGCGACCAAGCTATTCAACGAAACTAAAAAATCTCTTGAGACGAAGCTCAGAGAAATTGAAAACCTAGACGAAAAAACCATGGTAACCAACCTAATCAAAGCCTCAGACACCAGACGCGAATACTGCTTAGGAAGAATGGCACTTGAAGAAGCAAAAATTCTCGACAAAAAAGGCGACCACTACTCAAGCTCACAAGAATATGGTGCAGCCGCTCAAATCTTCGAAAAAATAATTCAAACGATGGAATCAGAACAGGAAAAGAAAGAATTCAAACTCATCGCAACTCTCTCTCAAGCTTGGCAAAGAATGACCCGCGCAGAAGCTGAAGAGTCACCACACCTATACCTGGAAGCATCTCAACTATTCGAAGAAGCCAAAGATTTGAGCCCAAACGAACAAGCGAAAACACTGACGTTAGGCCACAGTCGCTTCTGCAAGGCGCTCGAAGTTGGAACAAGATTCGTAGACACCAGAGACCCCAACTTACACACAACAGCCATACAACACCTAGAGAGCGCTGCAACCCACTATGTTAAAGCAGGCTTCCGAAACGCTTCTGAATACGCCAAAGCAACAGAACAACTCTTCGACGCCTACATGCATGTGGACAACGCCAAGAGAGAAAGCGACCCAGAGAAAAAAACGAAATTCTACGCCATGGCTGAAAAAATCCTCCAAACCTCAGCAGGATCATTCATGAAAGCTGAACACCCAGAAAAAAGAGAACAAATGCTGAGACTTCTGGAAAAAGTGCGAGAAGAACGAGAACTTGCCACGTCTCTTTGCGAAGTACTGCACACACCACCAATCGTCTCAACAACAACTACTTTCGGCACCCCCGCTCCAACCCATGAAAGTGCAGTCGGCTCGGAAAGATTCGAACACGCCGACATACAGGCAAATGTGATAATACGCCAGAAAGAACTCAAAATAGGCGAAAACCTCAACCTAGAAGTAGAACTCGTCAATGCAGGAAAAGGACCAGCTCTGCTAATTAAACTCGCAGAAGTAATCCCAGAAGGCTTTGACCTAACAGAAAAGCCTGAAATCTACCGAGTCGAAGACAGCTACCTCAACATGAAAGGAAAACGACTCGACCCCCTAAAAACAGAAGAAGTAAAACTCGTCCTCAAACCAAAAGTTCAAGGCGTCTTCCCATTCAAACCAAAGATACTATACCTAGACGAAAACGGCAAGTACAAAACCCACGAACCCGAGTCCACAACCATAACAGTCAAGGAACTCGGAATCAAAGGCTGGCTCAAAGGAGAGAGATGAACAACCAGCGCGCACTGCTCTTACCAACCCACCACCTCGCAGAAACCAACACACTAAAACTCACAATCAAACCAAAAACCGACCGAACACATTAGAAAACATAGTTGGAGCCTAATAGAAGGGGCTATCCTGTTGTGCGCACACACATAAAAAACGCATTTTCAACATTGACCCCCGGTAGGTAGGGTAGGCTGCAAAATAAATAGAGACAACATACCACCCTTCTAGATAGTTAATTTTAAAACAAACCAGCAACTATTATGCTAAGTCGAAATGAGGTGAAAAACAAAAAATGGTCAAAGTAGACAGCTACGAAATCCCAGAAGGCTTACACTACAGCAAAGAATGGTTCTGGGTAAAAATAGAAAACGGCAAAGCCAAAATGGGCATAACCGACTACGCCCAAAAACAACTACGCGAAATAGTATTCGTCGAACTACCAGCAGCAGGAGGAACAGTAAAAGCCAACGAACCCTTCGGAAGCGTCGAATCAGTAAAAGCCGTATCCGACCTAATCTCACCGTTAAGCGGCACAATAGAACAAGCAAACCAAGACGTAACAAGCAAACCCGAACTCCTAAACGAAGACCCATACGGAAAAGGCTGGCTCCTAATCATCACACCAAACAACCTAAACACTGAACTAACAGCACTCATGGACTTCAACAAATCAGTCGAATGGCACAAAAGCCTAATCGCCAAAGGCTAAAACAAGGCGCGTCAACAATGCCACGCAAAATAGTCATCATAGGCGCTCACGCAGCAGCCGTAGACGCAGCATCGGCAGCCAGAAAAACAGACAGAACGGCAGAAATCACCTTATTAACAACAGAAAAACACGCAGGCTACTCACGCTGCGGCATACCCTTCGTAATCGGCGGTCACATCCCAAACTTCACTGACCTCATAGTGTATCCATCATCCTACTATCAAATGATGAAACTCGACCTACGAAGAGAAACAACAGCCACAAACGTCGACACAAAAGCCAAAACAGTTGAAACCCAAGACAAAACAGGCAAAACGGAAACCCTATCATACGACAGCCTCATCTTCGCCACTGGCGCAAACGCGTTCATACCACCAATCAAAGGAAGAGAAAAACCAGGACTAATGCCCGTCCGCACAATCGAAGACGGAGAAAAAATCGACCAGGCAATCAAAAACGGCGCCAAAACAGCCGTAGTCATGGGCGCAGGCCTCATCGGAATCGAAGTGGCAATAGGCCTAACCGAAAGAGGCCTAAAAACAACAGTAGTCGAGATGCTGCCCCAAATTCTTCCAGTCATGCTCGACGCTGATATGGCCAAGGGCGTCCAAGAAATGCTCGAAGCTAGAGGCATAAACATAATGATTAGCAAAGGAGTCGAAGAATTCCTAGGAACAGAAAAAGTCACGGGAATAGCAGCCGCCGGAGAACAAATCAACGCCGACCTGTTGGTCACCGCATTTGGTGTGAGAGCCAACACCGAACTAGCACAGAAGGCTGGAATAACAATGGGCGAAACCCGAGCCATCAAAGTAAACCCGAAAATGGAAACAAACATACCCGGCATCTACGCCATAGGAGACTGCGCTGAATGCACAAACATGATAACCCAGAGACCAGCACTGCCCCAACTGGGCACCGTAGCGGTTAGACAGGGCAAAGTGGCGGGAACAAACGCCGCCGGCGGATACGCCATCTTCCCAGGAGTTTTAGGCTCGGCAGTGACAAAATTCTTAGACACTGAAATAGGCGTCACTGGACTCACAGAATTCTTCGCAAAAAGAGCTGGAATAGACGTGGTCACAGGAACGATAAGCGGAAAAACAAGGGCTCAATATTTTCCAGGGGCTTTGCCAATAAAGGTAAAAGTCGTTGTGGAAAAGGAGATGGAACGCGTCATCGGCGCTCAAATAGTAGGAGGTGAAGACGTGACCCAACGCGTAAACGCCCTATCAATAGGTATACAGAAGCAGATGACCGTGCGAGAACTGGCTAAATCTGACACATGCTACGCGCCTCCGCTGTGCGAAACATGGGAACTCATGGCATTAGCCGCTGAAGCCGCCATAATCAAAATGCGATGAAGCAAAGTAGCCTGCCATAAAACAGACTGATCTTAAATCTTCTCTTTCTTTTCACATGAAAATTATAAATGCAAGAAAGCTAATTATGTAAGACCCTAAAAAATAGGTAAAAACGATGGTGAAAGAATGCCAATAAAAGTTGCAATAAACGGGTTTGGAAGAATCGGACGACTGCTGTTCAGGGCTGCGGTTGAGAGAAACGCCAAAATCGACTTTGTGGCTGTCAATGACATAACCGACCCTAAAACCTTAGCGCATCTACTAAAATACGACTCAGTGCACGGACGAGCACCGTTTCCTGTTGAAGCAGAGAAAGACGGTATAATCGTAAAGGACAAAAAAATACGCACTCTGATGGAACGCGACCCTTCAAAACTTCCATGGAAAGACATGGACGTGTACTTAGCTGTAGAATCAACAGGATTGTTCACCGACAGAGAAAAAGCCTCAATGCACCTAACCGCCGGAGCAAAGAAAGTACTGATTTCCGCTCCAGCTAAAGGTCCGGACATAACCATCGTGATGGGCGTGAACGATGACAAATACGACCACGAAAAACACAACATACTCTCAAACGCCTCGTGCACAACCAACTGCGTCGCCCCAGTCGCCAAAGTCTTGAATGATAACTTCGGACTCAAAACAGGCTTCATGATGACGGCACACGCGTACACAAATGACCAACGAATCCAAGACCTAGTCCATGCTGACCTCCGCAGAGCCCGCGCAGGAGCCATAAACATAATCCCAACAACCACGGGCGCAGCAAGAGCAGCCACCCTGGTATTGCCAGAATTAACTGGCAGAATGGACGGAATCGCGCTAAGAGTGCCAGTTCCAGACGTCTCCATAGTTGATTTAACCTGCGTCTTGGAGAAGAGCACGACAAAGGAAGAAATCAACGCCGCCTTCAAGAGTGCAGCCGACGGACCGCTCAAGGGAATCCTAGAATACACTGAGGACCCAGTTGTTTCCCAAGACTTCCTTCACAGCACTTACTCGGCTAATTTCGACGCGCAGTCTACGATGGTTATCGAAGGCAACTTTGCCAAGGTGCTCGCTTGGTACGACAACGAGTGGGGCTTCTCCTGCCGAATGACCGAACTCATCGAACTCATAGGCAAAAAAGCAGGCTTCTAACCCTCTTTTTCTTTTTTTGTTTTTTAATATCCAATCCAGATTGTAAACAATGGGAATTATGTTCCTGTAATTGTCTTAATATTGAGAGCATCTGCTGAACTGCCTTCTTCTTTCTTAACGATGATTCCTCTGAGATATTCTGTACAAATTGAAAGACTGCCTTTCCCCCTTCTCTGGCTATGCCTCTCCTAAGCTCAATGATTTCCGTCGAATTCGTATCCATTCAAAGACTTCAGCACAAGCACAAAGGTTTTCGCAAAACTGGTTTGTTGATTATCTTTCTCCTTTGAGCCAGCCTTTGATTCCGAGTTCCTTGACGGTTATGGTTACGGGTTCAGGCTGGTAAGACTTTGCTTTGCCGTTTTCGTCGAGATATAGTATTCTCGGTTTCAGTGGGAATGTGCCTTGAACTTTTGGTTTAAGAACAAGTCTTACTTCTTCCGTTTTGAGAGGGTCGAGTCGTTTTCCTTTCATGTTGAGGTAGCTGTCTTCAACTCGGTAGATTTCAGGCTTTTCTGCTATTTCGAAGCCTTCAGGAATAACTTCGGCGAGTTTAATTAGGAGAGCGGGACCTTTTCCAGCGTTAACGAGTTCTACTTCTAGGTTGAGGTTTTCGCCGACTTTGAGTTCTTTTTGGCGGGTTATTATGTTTGCTTGTATGTCTGCGTATTCGAATCGTTCTAGTCCTGTGGGCGTTTCCTCCGTGGGAGTGGGGGTTGTGAATGTCGCGGTGGTTGAAGTTGCCAGTGGTGCGTGTAGAACTTCGGTTAGGGATAGGGCTAATTCTCTTTCATTTTTAACTTTTTCTAGGAGGCTTGAAACTTGTTCTTGTTTTTCAGGGTGTTTTGCTTTGAGGTATGATCCTGCTGAGGCTTGAAGTACCTTTTCGGCCATCATGTAGAATTGGGCTTTCTTAGTTGGGTCGGGTTCGGTTTTAGCGTTGTGCATGTACAAGTATGCGTCTAGGAGTTTTTGAGTTGCCTCAGCGTATTCTGAGGCGTTTTTAAACCCTGCTCTCAGGTAGTAGCTTGCTGCACCTTCTAGATGTTGGGTTGCCAATGTGTGAAGGGACGTATCTCGGACAGCTTCAAATCTGGTTCCTGCTTCTAAGGCTTTGCAGAAGCTGCTGTGACCTAGAGCCAGCATTTTGGCTTTTTCGTCAAGGCTGTGGTCCTTGGCTTCCTCGAAGAGTTTGGATGCCTCCTTGTACAGGTCGGGTGAGGCTTCCGCTTCTGCTCGTGTCATCGTCTGCCAAGCCCTGCAGAGACAAACTATGGGTTTCAGTTCTTGGCGATCCGATTCGTCTTTCATGGCATCAGTTGCCTTTTGAAATTGTTCGGTTGCAGAGCCATATTTTCTGGAGCTAGCAGCATGGTCGCCTTGTCTGTCGAGGATTCTTGCTTCCTCTAGGGCGATTCTTCCGAGGCAGTATTCTTCTCTTATGTCAGAAGCTTCGGCGAGGTTGACTAACAATTCTTTTTCGTCTTTGTCTTCGATCTTTTCCAGTTTGGCTTGGATTGATTTCTTTGCTTCTGCAAACAGCTTAGCTGCTTGTTGGAAGAGGTCTTTGGCTTCTTCGGTCTGTTCTCTTCGGCTTAGGTCTTCTCCTTCTTCGAGTTTAGCCCATGCTAGATAGTTTGGGCTAAGGTAGTTCCATCGCGTTGTTGACTTATGGAGGTTAGCTGCCTTCTCGTAGTGCTCTTTTGCCTGTCCATATTGTCTTTCTGCGTGATGGTGTCTTGCTTTCTCGATTGCGTTCCATGCTTCCATGTAGGATGCGTGGTCTTGATAGAAGTCTTTGAGTTGAGGAATCTTCTTGGCAGCAAGGATGTAGTTCTCTGATGCTAACTCAAATTTCTCGGCGGATTCTGTGTAGTTTCCCATCTTGTTATAGGCTTTAGCTAGTTCCCAGTAACTTTCGGCAATACGGCTGAAGGGAGAATCAGCCTTACCATACGATTCAATAGACTCTTCAAAGGACTTTATGGCGTCGCTTAGAAAATCAACGTCATTGGTGAGCGTGTATAACTCACTTAATGTTTTTCCAACAGTCATCATTCTTCTACCGAACCCAAACCACTGTGGTTTTTCGACGCGTGTCCACGGAGATTTAGCCCATTTTAGCCAATATTCACGGGCGCTTCTCATGTTTGTAATCGCATTTTTAAGCATCTCTATTTTCTTCTCGATCTTTTTTTCCATACTTGCTAGCTCAGCCTGATTTTGGGCTAGGTACCAAATGCAGGTACCAAGGGTCCCTTCCCTTGGTTCTACATCCCCGCACGCTGACGCTTGCTTTAAGATGCTGATGCTCTCCTCAGTGTATTTTGAAGATTCCTCAAGAAGAGCTCTTTTCCTGCTAGTGTCGGTTTCAACTCTTGCTTGACAAATTAAAGCCATGCTGAGAGCACCCGTCATATGGAATACACGTCCCATTGAGCCTGAGAGGCGTGCGTGCTCTAGGCCTTTGTACCCAAGCTTAACAGATTCCTCTATTAGCCGCCTCTTGCTTTCCATGTTAGTTTCCATCGCAGACCGTTGCTCGATGCGCGCAATCCCAAAGCTGTAAGCGTAAGCTATCCCTGCATCATGGGCAATGATATTGTAATGGGCTACGGCATCTTCACGGTATTCGTCAATCTTTCTATACTCTTCTCTAGCCTTGTCAGGATCCTCCTGCGCCATTGCACTAAAACGCATCGCGAACTCTAGACCCCATAAAGCGTCAGCAATGAGAAGGTTGTCTTTCGTTGAAATGCCGCACTGTAACGCCTTCTCGAAATGTTGCCTTTCCTGTATTCCTGTCGAGCCCATAATGTCCAGATGAATATCAGCTAGGCGAAGGTTGGATAATCCAATAAGATATGCGTCGCCTATCTCCTCAGAAATCTCTATAGCCTTTTCTGCATAGCTTAAGGCCTTCTTTCGACATTCTTCCCTTCTCTCAACTTCAAAACCTCTAGCAAAAGCAGCGTGCCTATAGAAAGACGCAGTTATGGTGTAAGCTTGTGCAAGTTGATATCTGTCTTGGGCTTTGGAGAAAATCTCTATCGCCTTCTCCCCGCACTCCAATGCCTCCTCAATTATCTTTTCCCTCGATTCCGCATCCCACTCAATGGTCAAACGATCAGTCAAAAGAATCATGAGGTTGTTGCAGGTTTTTCCCACGTTCATGTGGTCTGCCTCTTTTTCGTACACCTTAAGCGCTTCTTTTTCAAGCCTCCAACACTCATCTAATAGTTTCCTCTTTGCAGACAAGTCTGCCACAAGCCACGAATTAACGTATGCGCCCATAGCCCTACAATGGCTGGTTTTAGCCAGTTTCTCAAAGCCTTCAACATTACCAAACAACTCAGCAGCCTTCTCATAAGCCCCAGCAGCCGATTCCATGCGGTTCTTGAAAACATCTCGAGTCTCAGCCTGAAAAGCAGCCCGATAAAAACAGTAACCAACTCTCTCCTGAAACTCACCCCTCTTCAAAGAATCAGTTTCAGAAACCAAGGCTTTCCCGTAAAACCCAGCCGCTCCCAACCAATCATATTTCCTTTCTTTTTCTTCAGCTTGGCTCAGAAAAACCTCTGCACTTGACGGCTCTGACATACCCCTAGACCACTACAGAGTTATCAACAGCCCTCTGAAAAGGCTTTTTATGAGCAGGTACTCCATTCGCTCGAGCATTTTTGGTTTTGCAACGTGAAAGCATATTTCGGAAAGAGGAGGCTACACAATAAATAACACAACATACAACCCTTCAAACAAACATATTAGAATCATATTTGGAGCATATTAGAGGGGGGTCTAGCCCCAAGCGCACACACAAACAAAACACTATCACCACCAAATCACCTCCATACTCCCACCATTGTTTCATTGAGCAATTCATAAATATCTAAAACTCAGAACTAAGTTTCCCTTGAGTATTGGGTAGGCGATAGCATGCCAAAAATATTGACAATGGACGATTTCGACTTTAAGGGTAAAACCGCCTTGGTCAGAGTTGATTTCAATTCACCAATCGACCCGGAAACCAAAAAAGTTCTGGACGACACTCGGATTAAGGCACATGGAGAAACAACAATCAAGGAACTGGCGCAAAAAGGCGCAAAAGTTGTCATCTTGGCGCATCAGGGTAGACCAGGAGATCCAGACTTTATCCCACTGAAACAACACGCTGAAATCCTAAGCAAGATTTTGGGCAAACCAGTCAAATACGTAGACGACCTGTTCGGCGAGAAAGCCCAAAAGGCTATAAAAGAATTAAAAAATGGTGAAATTCTCGTCTTAGAAAACGTTCGAACATACCCAGACGAACAGAAGAAAGGAACACCTGAAGACCATGCTAAAACCGAGTTTGTAAAGAAACTTGCACCCCTAGCTGACGTGTTTGTCAACGATGCTTTCGCCGCAGCCCACCGGGCACACGTATCTATAGTGGGCTTCACCGCAGTTCTGCCAAGCGTTGCTGGTCGAATAATGGAGCGAGAACTCAAAGCGCTGGGACGGGTCTTACACACGCCAGAAAAGCCTTGCATTTACATTTTAGGCGGCGCCAAAGCCGATGACTCCCTCAAAATCAGTCAGTACGTGCTCAAAAACAAGATAGCAGACCATGTGTTAACTGGCGGCGTTGTCGGTCACCTCTTCTTGGCAGCAAAAGGCACCGATTTGGGGAAACCCAACATGGAATTCTTGGAGAAAAAAGAACTGATGGGCCTGATGCCAGGAATAAAAGACCTTATGACTACGTATCCTGGCAAGGTTGAGGTTCCATTTGACTTGGCTGTTGATGTGGAAGGAAAGAGGAAGGAGATACCCGTCACTGGTCTTCCCACAAACTACTTGATCTACGACATTGGAGAAAACACAGTGAAGAAGTACAGCGATATCATACACAGCGCTAAGTCGATAGTGATCAGCGGACCCATGGGCGTCTACGAAAACAAAGAGTTCGCCAAAGGAACCAAAAAAACGTTTGAGGCCATCGCAGCGTCGAAAGCCTTTTCTCTAGTCGGTGGAGGACACACTATTGCAGCGGTAGAAGAATTGGGAATGGCAAGCAAGATGGGATATGTCAGCACAGCTGGAGGCGCCCTCATAGAGTTTCTCATGGGTGAGCAATTACCAGGCGTTGTAGCCTTAGAAAAAGCAGCAACCCGAACCTAACCTCTTATATTTTCGGTATATTCATTGCGCACTTTCTTTCAAAAAATCCTTCCAGTAACATGTGCTGCTGGTAAAGACAGAACGTGACCTTAATGTTTTTCAAACTACTCTGTTAACATAGGACGCTAAATCATTTCTTCCCGATTGTTTCTAATATAGCTCTTTTTTTGAAGCCGTTGTTTTATTCTGATTTTCTAAATATGTGCATATCGCCGAGTCTTGCAACTAAATACGTAAGCCCAAGAGCTAACAGGAAATACAGAAACAGGTTCAAAAATAGCCCATTCCAGAATATCTGAGTGCCTATCTTAGCGCCTCCTAACGATCCAGGAGGCGTCGCCACTCCTCCTTCGTATTGCGGACCAGGAGACGCTTCGGTTATTTGCTGTTCGATTCCTATCATTTCAAAAGGATAGCCATAATACGCCATAATAGTTGTTCTCGGCAAACCTTCAACGGTGACCTCTACTCTTTCGGGTCTCGTGTGCGATATATAAGATACGAAGAGAAACAAAATAGTCAGCATAATAATGACCAGGAATTCTCTGGTTCCAATGTAGTAGAGAATGCTATTGTATGTTTTCTTTAATGCCCCTCTTACTCGTGTGCTCTTAAAATAAAACGCTACAACTACTCCAATGCTTATTAACATAGTAAAAGTCATAATTAACGACAAGGAAGGCTTGTAACCATAAGATAAAACCCGCATAATTGAAAGCGCCGCCACTTGAATGTGTGTTTCGAGATCGTCAACCTCGACCCATTTTAGAGTAGTTGTAGAGGTAGAATTATCATATTCTGTGTGAATCCAGCCTGCAGTTTCATTTGTCCATTTGTCGCTGTAAAAAAGGGGGAAAGACGAAATCATGATGCTGGCTTTGACTCTTGACACATTGCTTATACCTGGATTCAACCCCCAGAATTTATCGTAGAAGCCGTTAGCCATCTTCGGATTTCTAAAGGCCTCTTGGTCTGAGCCTCCAGTCTCCTCTGATACAGCTTTAATGCCTATGTCTGTGGCTGCTCCTCGAACAATTTCATCCAAGTCCAATCCGTCATCATTCGGAAAGGTTTCAGTGAACTGAAAAATATCGCTGCCGATGCAATCTAGGTTGACCACTGCTGTGATGTTCTTCATTTGAGTTTCATGCTGTTTTATGAAATTTATCGAACCAACAAACCCGAGTTCTTCACCTGTGAAAGCAACGAAAAGAAGCGTGTATTCAGGATGGTACAGATCCTCTTTGGCAGCGTTGGTGAAGAGGCGAGCTAACTCTAGTACTCCTGCAGTGCCAGCGCCATTGTCACAGAAACCACTTGTCATAACAGTGTCATAGTGTCCTGAAATTATGACAATCTTCTCGGGATTGACTGAACCCTTCAGCTTTCCAACTACGTTGTAATTCGGCCCGGTCCCAATCACAGCGGGAATTGTGAAGTTCGCAGACACATTGAAGCTATTTTCCCGGTTTCGAATCCACAGACCGTCCTCATAACTCACCCAGCCAACAGGAATCAACAGGTCAGTATCAAGGCGTCCTCCCATAGAGCCGAACATCGGCGGAGTGAAAGACATCCATTGATACCACCACGTATACACGATTGCTGCTGGTGGCTGCAATTTCAATTTAGTAAAGTAAGCTTGCCGCCAATCAGTATTCCAACGAACTTCTCTCCCGACCAAGAGTATCTTACCAGTGATGTTGATGGCATTCCAAGCAGTGGTATTATAAGGTTTAAGTATGATTTCATCATGATTTGGAACGTCAGGCAAGGGCAGCGTAACGAGGTCTCTAAATACTCCGCCTTTTGGGGTTGACCAACTGTAATGTGCAGACTGAAATGATGTAATGATTCTTTGATCGTTGGTCGTATTAGGGTCCCCGTCGTCGTCAACAACAAGAACAGGTTTACTCGGCAGATTCCAATTGGTGAATTCAAATGATTCCATACTGGTTTCAAGTCCAAAGCTTTCAAATTGTCTTTTTATCCATTGGGCGGCTTCATTTGCGCCAGGGGAACCTGCTGACCGGAATGCATAATCCGAAAGGCTGTGATTTAATGCAATTCTTTCAAGTTCTAAATCGTAGTTGTAAGCATTTGCTCCGTTTATTCGTGCTATAATTTCTGACTCACGCTGTGATAAACGCGGGTTTTGATTATTAGCTGAAGTAACAAACCCACTGCCAAGCGCTGAGGACAACAGCATAAGAAAAACTAGAGTCAATAATACAGTGTTCTTCAATTTTCCTCTCCATGCACTCTCTTCAGCAACATGTAAGCAGACGAACAATAGGATTTTAAGTTTTTTGACTGCAATCACACTGATATGGCTTTCAGGTCTGGAACTAGTTTAAAGCCCGCTCTTCTTGAGTCTTCCACTTTTACGTTAATCTCTATCAGAAGAAACGCAGTTTGACCCGTGTTTACCTGCATGCCTTGCTTGTTTAAGGATGTCATCATTTACGCTTTAAAACGGAAATGAAGGCTATCACTAAGAATGCCACTCCAGCCCAAAACCAGCTCTCAGTGAGGAACCAGACAACAATGGCAATTATTGCTGCAGGTAAAAAGAACAAGAGAACCTTTGCGACGATAACTATTATGATGATGCCTATGAGCAAAAGAACTAGTAGCGCGACAATCTCAAACAGCAAAGGTAAGCCCAATGGAATAGAAAACAGAGGCATAGATGAAACCCTTTAACAAGTTTTCTTTCTTTGAGCGCATTATATTTAAGTTTTAAGATAGACGACCAAACGTAGAACGTGCTTAAATTGTTTGACTGCAGCGCGTTTCTGAATATTTCAGCTGTTTTTCAATGTACTCTTTCAACACAACAGCATTGTTGAACTGCTGGTCTCTGGCCGCAAAAACGAACGTGACCTTCTTTTCTCGGCACTCTTTAGCCAGTTCCGAGATTATGTCATGTTTTTTGTCTAGCTCTTTCCAGTATCTTTCTTTAAACTCGCTCCACTTAGTGGGGTCATGTCCAAACCATTTTCTCAACTCAGTACTAGGTGCCACTTCTCTCAACCACTCATCTATCTTGGCTTCTTCTTTTTTAAGGCCACGTGGCCACAGTCGTTCGACTAAGATGCGTTTTCCGTTGTTTATGCTTGGCTTTTCGTAGGCTCGTTTCAGTAAGATTGGCATATGGATCAACGCTTCATAGTGATATTAATCCGTTAAAAGATAAGATTAATGGAACACTATTGCTTTTGGCTGCTTAAAACGTATTTAAAGTTGGTTCAAGCCATTTGGCTTTTAACTTGAGCTTCCTGTTTGCTTTTTTCTAGGACGGTTACAACTTCATCGACGCTTTGAAAATATTTTGGGTCTCGCAAGTATTTGGTACGTGGGCGTGGCAGGTTGACTTTCACTTCGCCTACAACTGTTCCAGGTCTGGGTGACATGATTAACACTCTGTCAGCCATGTAAACTGCTTCTTCAACATTGTGGCTGACCATAACAAATGTGTTAGTGGGCAGGCTTGGGTCTCGCCATATTTCAAGCACAAGTTCCCGCAGGGTTTTTGCGGTCAACTCGTCGAGTGAAGAGAAGGGTTCATCCATTAGGAGTACTTCCGGTTGGAGAGCCAAAGCTCTGGCGATTCCAACGCGTTGTTTCATGCCGCCTGAAAGATCGTGGGGATACGTGTTTTCAAATCCCTCTAGACCGACCATTCGTAGGTAACTCTTGGCTATTTCCACCCTCGTCTCTTTTTTCATTCCGTGCACTTCAAGTGGGACCTCTACGTTTTCTAGGGCGGTTTTCCAAGGCAGCAGGCCGAAGAGTTGGAAAATCATTGTGATCTTGGGATTAGGTGATGTTTGAGGTTGACCGTGAAATAGAACGTCGCCTGAATCTGCTTTTTCCAAGCCTGCAATAATTCTTAACATTGTGGATTTGCCGCAGCCAGAAGGTCCAACTAAACAGACAAACTCGTCTCTGTTAACTGAAAAACTAACGTCTTCTAGAACTGTGATTTTGGATTTCTCTAATGGGAAAATCTTTGTGATACCTTTCACTTCAAGCAGTGGCAAGTCCTAGACCTCCGCATGGTATCTTTCCACTTTTCTTAAGAGTCGACGCCACACCAAGGCCTCCATCAAAAGGACTATGGTTGCGATTATTCCTAGAAGCAGAATCAGTAATATGGTGTTCCCGTAAAGATAACCTGTCTTGTCAAGGTAAGAACCCAAACCAGGAAGTGAATACACTTTACTCGGGGGAATTATTCTTCCGTCAGAATCGAGCATTTTCGTTTTCTCCTCCAAGAGGCTTATTTCTGAACTGCTAGGGGTGTTCACTTCAAAATAAATTATTGCGAGTGTCCCATTTCCGCTTACTCCACGCCCACTTTCAAGTAGTGTCGAGTTAATGGGGCCAATCAAGCCAGAAGTATTGTTAATTGTTCCTGCGTCAAATTGGGTTCTTCCCGTGCTTCTCAGAAACTCTCCTTCAGATACATTAATGCACTTTAGATGGCTTGCGTTAAAACTCACTTGCGTTTGCCAATCGTGAAGACTGTTAACATCTGAAACGTTTAAACTGATGGGGAAAATTCTAGTAGCTATGTAGCTTTGGTTTATTGTTGCGGGTGCTAAGTAAATCGTGTTTGCTCCGTAAGGCATGTACTCAGAGAAGATTATTGTGTTCCAACCTGTGCCCCAAGACAAGATGCTGCCTGTGACTATTGCAGGCAAAATGCAAGGAATGACTACGTGAGTAATTCTTTTCAAGCCCTTAAAACCAAAGAGTTTTCCAACCTCTCTGATTTCGCTTGGAATGTTTTTTATAGCGCTTACGATGTTGAGAAACATGTACCAGATCATGTCCAGAATCAGCATGACTATGGAAGTTATTTCAAGCCCGAATACGCCTCCAAAGGTTCGGCTCAAGGCTATGAAGAGCACTGGAAACAAAGCCAAAATTGGAACCGCTTGTCCAATGTCATAGATTGGATAAAAAACTGCAGCGAATTTCTTGTGCTCCGCCGCTAGTATGCCCATTCCGAGAGCAACACCTAAGGAGATAAAATAGGCGATTCCCAGTCGCCCCATTGTCAGAGCGACGTAACTTGGAAGGTTGGCAAGCTCGTCTGCGGGGTAACTCGAGAAGCCTTGTCTGATTGCATCAAAACTCATCTGAGGTAGTGTGAGATAGATAACAAGGAACACCAGTGAAAGAGCCAACACAAGGGCGATGGCCTTCTCCAAGCGAGTATATTTCTTCAGTCTGTGGGACGCTCCGATAAGAGATTTGGGCCAATGAACACGGTCTCCCAAGTGCAACCATCTTCTCGGTCCAATTGCCTTGATTACTCCGAGTTGACCAACACCTGAGAGATCCAGTTTCAAGACTGGTTTGTAAGTGCCAGCGGTGGTTCGCTCCATGAGTCGGTGCCAGGTCAGAAAATTGATGAAAACAACTATAGCCGTGATCAAAACAAGGAGGACAACTGAAAGGGTAATGTCATCATACACGTATGATGCTTTGGCGAGGAAAGATCCTAATCCAGGAACCCAATAGGTGGTTCCTGCATACTCTATATATTCGGCCGCTATCATGAAGAACCAACCGTCACACCATGCAAGAGTGGCTCCAGATACAAGAGCTGGAACAATAGCGGGCAAAATCACGTGTCTAACATACTTGAAACCCCTGAGTCCAAAGCCTTGAGCTGATTCCACGACATTTGCTGGAATCCCTTTAACCGCACCCACGACGCCAAAAAATATCGCCCACGCCATCGACGTGAAAAGGAGTAGCATTGCTGAGAGTTCGATTGCGAGTTCGCTTCCTTGAAAAAGGGATACAAAAAGTATTATGACCGCTGGAAAATAGCCGAGTATGGGGATTGATTGCAACAAATCTATGAAGGGTACCAATACTATCGAGGCTGTTTTGTTTGTTGAAGCCATAATTCCAAATGAAACTCCCCAAACCACAGAGATGCCTAATGTGATGGTTATCCTCAGAAGCGTTCTGAAGGTGTAATATGGTAGAGATTGAATTTCAGGGTTCTTTACAAACGTCATAACTAGCCAAAACGCGCAAACAAGAACGACGAGCCCTGCTATATAGAACATAATGCGTCGATTCATGCGTGCGCCTGCTCTCCAACTCTCTTCAACTGATGTCAAAGCGGTTGTTCTTAGGGAGATTTAAGAATATCGTGTATGTGAAAATGCGGAGGTAAGATGAAAAGATGTTGATATTTTGCTTCCAATTATTTTCTAGGGCTTCAAGGTTACCTTCTCGCCTAGAAATAGCATTAGAACAACAAACGACGATGCAGCAAAACTCAGCAGGATTCCAAAAAACAAACCCAGGGTGATGTCTGAGAGACCCAAATAAGCCAACGTGTGTTGACTCAGGTTCCATCCAACAATGACTGCGAAGACCAAACTTAGAATTAAACCTCCCTTTCTCGGAGAATGATGAAACTTGGCGTAAAAAACAATGGCTATTGAGCACACTATTTTTGCGATCAAAAACAACGATGGTCCAATATAGAGAACAGCCGGGTTTATCTCAAAGTTCCAAAAGGCCAGCGTTGACGCCGCGTCAAACATGTTTAGAGCCGCAGCCGCTGCGCATGGGAAACTGTGTGCGCCGCTGATTATCCAGCCAGCCCAAAACATGGAGATGCCCATTACCACCAATAAAAGAGCGCCCATTTGGCCTGCGATGAAGGCTCCGAAGCCGGATGCTTCAAAAATCAGGCCTATTACCAGTAAAAAGACTGCTGAAGAAAAGATGACATGGTCGAGTAGGGGCACAAGCATCATCTCTATGAAAAGAGTTCAAACCGATGATTATGAAGGTTGCGACCGAGAGAGAAACATCAATGCTAAGGATTGGCGGGCCCGGTGGGATTTGAACCCACGTTCTCCGGCTCCGAAGGCCGGTGCCTTGATCCTAGCTGGGCAACGGGCCCAACTGAAATAGACTGATGGGGTACGTGATTAAAGTGTTTCCTTAAGCAGGTTGTAGAGAGTTTTTATGTTTGTTGTGCGCAGGGGTTAGGCCCCTCTATTAGGCTTGAACTAGGCTTCAAATATGCTGAGGGTGTTTTGGTTAAAAATCCTTTAATAAACAGAGAGTATTCTAAAAATGGCGGAGGGCCGGTAGCTCAGCATGGTTAGAGCGTTCGGCTGATAACCGAAAGGTCGAGAGTCCAAATCTCTCCCGGCCCACCAATTCTGGAGTATCACAAATCTTTATATAAGATTTCACTTTCCTCCTTATTGGTGATCGGTTTGGCGCGGGCGGGCGCACGCAGAGATTGGGAGACTCTTCTGAAAGTCAAGGGTTGGAAGAGTGCTTATGCGAGTGTCGAAGGATTGCTTAGGCATCTGGGGCGAAAGACTCGAAGTGAGGGGTCTAGAGCCACTTACCTGAAGAGTTTGGCTCGGTTTGTGAGGTTCACAGGCATGTCTCCTGACGAGCTCGTGAATTTGAAGAAGGAGGAAGTTGAGGAGAAAGTTCAGGGTTTTTGCGATTTAGCCAAGGCTCCTAGAACGGCGAACAGGAATATGGAGGAGCTTAAGACCTTCTTTAAGTGCAACGGGTTCAGAACAGGCAACAAGTGCAACCTCGTGTTGGAGAGGCGCTACGTAGGTTCTCGACAAAGGAGTAAGCCAGAGTACATTCCAACCGATGAGGAGATTTACAGGATGACAAATGAAGCTGGGCTGAATTTAAAGTGGAGAGCCCTCATCTTAGCATTGTACACTACTGGTGTGCGAAACTCGACTGAAAGGGCAATTAGATACGGCGATGTAAGGGAAGAGCTTGAAGCAGGCGTCACACCCCTTCTGGTCAAGATCTACCCTGAAATGAAGGAGGTCGTTCCGGAAGCGTGCAAGAATGAGATACCATACTTTGTTTTTATGCCCAATGAAACAGTTGAAGCCGTCAAGGCTTATCTCAACGAAAGAGAAGCCAGACTCGGCCCGCTCAAAGATGAGCAGATTCTCTTCTGCTCAGACAACAGGCAGATACCAAAGGAGAAGAGGTCCTACACACCTCTAGACATGACGGCGCCCCAGAAATTTGTGCGGGAAGCAGCAAAGGTAGCTAAGATAAAGGAATGGCGAAACGTGACACCTCGTTGTCTAAGGAAGGCTTTTGAAAGAGCTGTCAGAAACTCCGGAATCGACCCCAAGGATCAAGAGTTCTTCATGGGCCACATACTTCCAGGCAGCCAAGATACCTACTACGACAAGACGAAAATAGAGGAGATGAGAAGGAAATACGCCCGAATAGATTTCTTCCCATACAAAAAAGCTTCAAGTGAAGAGTTAAGGAAGAAGCAGGTACTAGACACGGTTAGGCTGCTCGGCTTTCAAGAGGACAGAATTAAGAAGGTGGAAGAAGCCTTAGCCAAATACGAAACGGTCGACGAAGCCGTGGAACAGATCAGAAAGCTCAGCCTAGAAGACTACAAACTGAGGGAAGATTCCAACAGTGACCCCAAAAAGATCATAGAAGAAGGCGAGCTCGAAAAACACATAGCCGAAGGTTGGGATCTGCAAACCGTTCTGCCTTCGGGGAGAATACTCATAAAGAAGGCCATGTAGCATACTTTGAGAGCGTGTTCCTTGGTACGTCCCCGCGGGCCCGCCACTCTAGAAGCGCATTTGTACTACTCTAACCAGCAAAATCCCCTTTTTTGTCTGTTAGGCAAGCGTGCATGCTTTTAGGTAAAGCCACGCCGCCAATCCATTGATTATCTTCTCCGTCGTTTCGATCGTTTCGGCAGCTGATATCAGAACGATTTCTTCTTCCAATCATACTTCTTGCGTGCAATGTCCATGCAACGTTGATAGATCGCTTTCGTCCGCAGAAAGCTATACTTTTCATCTTGAATCATTCTTTGACTTCGATCATCAGCAACTGCTTCATTGACAATGAATCTGACTCTTGTTGATGCAACTTTCTTAAGGAACTCGGTATAATCCACTTCCATGGCCATGTTTGTGCCGAATCTTTCGCATAGGTCGGTCAGATCGGCGTCATTCAGCAGACCCTGAATTAGCAAAGCCCAAACCAGATTTCTGGCTCTTGTCATGTAGAAGTATTTGTTCTCTCCCTTTTCCTGTATGGCCCACAACACCCTATTCAGTCTGAAATGAATCTTGTAAGACAGGAGAATCTTTCTGGAATCACTGTGGAGATAACTGTCTCGGAACGTTTCGTTATACGTCTTCATATTCTCAAAGACATCAGGCATTCGGGACATCCTATCGATTTCGCCTTGATTCGCCAAGAACGTCTGAGCAAGTCTTGTTATCTGCAAAGGCTTTCCTTGAGTAGGATCTATGCCCAGTCTTTCCAAATCATCGTCTGACATATTCTTAAATGCCCCTTCTTGGCGTTCGTAGTAAATGTGAAGATCGTTTGAGAACTTGTCTTGGAGCCGTAATTGAATGAGGTCATTCGCTCGCAGATTCCACGCCAGCACAGGGTTCTGCTTATTATTACAGATGGTCACATTTGTGACAAATTCGCTTGGTGCATTCCATATTATCTTTCCAATAACACGAATGGATCTCAGCAAGTTTTCGTTCTTCTCAAGTGCTGGGTTGCCTTCATTGTCTTTAAGGAATTTTGCCAAACTAGTGATAGTCTGAGCCCCATTTAATAGATGTGGTTCAACTATGAGAACTCGACCATTCTCTTCTGCCATCTGTTCAGCAGCCAGAGTAATTCCATTGTGATCGAATTCGAATGCGTCGGGGTTCTCTTTTTCTTCCAGAACTATATCTGCTAAGGCTCTTCGCATAGCTCGATTGGGAGGCTTGTCCGGCGAGAGACCTGCACGGATGTTACGCTCGAAAAATCTGTTCCCCATCTCGCGATACATCCCGTACAAATCTATGAGAGAGATGAAACCGATGCGCATCTGTTCTCCTTTTTGTGTCTTTGAACAGATTGAATTCTCAAGAGTGATATAGTATTGGTGCGTTTTTCTTGTGTGAGCAAGACCTGCAAGCTTCTTCGTTTCATTCGAGAGGAACTGAAAAGTCAGCTCGATCTGGCGTCCGAAATAGCTATCAATAAGATATTTCTTCGATTCGAGATCCTCTCTGAGGCTGTCTAGAACCGAACTCTGTTCTGCAACCGAGGGATCGCCGTTGAAAATAAAACGCACCAGTACGTGATCGATTGCAGCTTTGTTTTCGTTCAAAGCTGATTTGATTTGTAGCAGAAGTTGATTTTGATTAGGGTCTTGAAGAGGATTTCCGAATACTCTCTCCATACCCTTCGATATGAGACGTTCAAAAGTAGCTTGGAAGAGTTTGTGATCTTCTGACCATTTGAATTGATACAAGTAGAAGTTACGGCGGTTCAGGTCCACATGGAAAGCATCAATTCCGTAGTCATTTCCCCCGAAAGCCACTTGCTGGTAAGTATCCTCCGGAGAACGATTGAATTCTTTCGCAAGGTACAATAAGGCAAAATAATCTTCAAGACGGCCGCCAAATTTCTCACCATATTTGTCAAATGCCTGTTCGAGTTCTCTCCTCGTTATGTCCAAGGGATTCCCCTATAGTCAGTAGGACAATACACCTTATATTATCTTCTTCATCATCAAGTAAAAGAGGAAGCTTCCTAGAATGGAACTGAAAACCTTTTCAACGTTTTCAAAGAAATCAGGCAAATCTGCGTCAGAGACATGAACTGAGTAATTTCTCGTCACCCAGAGCGATAGAATGCATTTCGCTGGCTGTTTGAGCTTGAGAATTCGCTTAATAAGATCGTTGAAATCCGTTGCTGTCTGTGGTTCGCTATATAGAGGCTCCACTTCTTTGGGGAACCAAGCTTCGTTTTCAAAAACATGATGTATCAGATTGCCCAAGGTTCTTACTCTTGTTGGCGGTTTCTCGTGATAGCGTATTCTCAATTCAATGAATCTACACAAATCGATTAGACCATTGAAAAGCCTCAATCTTGTGTAGATATTGTGGCGGTTTTGTTTGAAGATTGCTGGGCTTTCTTCATTGTAGATTGGAAGATTTCTTGCAAGTGCCCACAACGCACCGTCGAGAATGGAACGATGTTGATCATTATCACCAATCGATCGGAAAATATCGTCTTTCGTCCAGTGCGTTCCAAAGATGTTATTGTGTTCTTGTATGGCGTCTTCGAGCATTACATATGGAGCTTTGCTACCGAATTGACTTTTTCCTAAACGGTGGGTTCCTTCAGCGAATTGTCTATAGAGAGGGCTATTGAAGATATCACGAGTGTATGATGATCTTGACCAGCCTCTATCCTCAAACCCCGCCCAGAAGAGGTGTGCAATTCCACCATCAATATCACCCTCTGCTAGATCTGAAATACCCCAGTTTGCACATACCATTCCCTTGTTCAATGCCGTATTCTGCGACTTTTCGAACGCAACTATCTGCTGAAACATTCGCCAATAGTAGTCTTTTGAGAAACCGGTCAGGTTTCCAGTTAGAAAGGGGTAACCGACGATGTTTGCACGATTGAAATACTCGTCTTTCTCTTCGTATTTTCCTTTGGGAGAATCGTGTTCATAATTCTTGGAACTCTTGAGGTCCTCTGCAAGCATTGTGCTTCCTGTTTGAAGTGCTTCCTCGTAATTCCCTAGGCATTGTCTCATTTTGTCTTTAGAGTACTCAAGGATATTCATAACGTAGACCCGATGGAAAAAAAGTCTTGATACCTCTATAACATTTTCGAAGAAAGTGAATCTACGATCGTCGAGAAGCCGATTGGGGCAAACTCAGCTTTGCCATAGGAATTGCAATCCTTGCCTACTAGTTCTTCAGCTTGAGGAAACACAAAAAAAAGAGGGAGATGACGGTTCTACCCTAGGCTGAAAAGTATAAATTCTTGCCTAGGCACGAATCTCTCCCGGGCTACCATTACATGTGTAATAGAATACTTCCCCCGATTTTTTTGCGCCGATACTTGGAGAAAAAGAGAAAATGACATGTCGAGATTGTTCCAGGCACATGGTTTAAGGATAAAGAAAAAAGAGGAGATTTATGGAATATGATCGGGCGGCTCCTCGCGATGGCACACTATTTGAACGACCGCTTTCACCGCCGCCCATTGTCTCCCTTCCTTTTCCGCTTCAAGTTTTGCTTCTATAATGTTAGCTTCATGACGTTCGATTGCCTCTTCTCGACATTGTTGAAACCTTCGACATGAAACCTTGACGGTTCCATTGGTTCGGATGTACTTCTTAAAATCTATATCATGAAGCTCACAATGAGCCTTTTCAACTCTAAATCCTTTCGACATATTAACTCCGCAACTTCGCTTTATCCACAATCTTTAACAATAGATCAACCATACAAATTATCTCAAAGGTTTCAGTATTGTTTTCCTCTTCCGTGAGACGATGAGATGGCGGGTTCCGCAAGAATCCAAGCGCTCCTTGGAATATGAAATAGAATGCTTCCCTTTCGCTCGCTGTTTCTCCGAGAGTTAATTTTCCGGTCTTTGGATTGAAAGCTTCATCAATTAACTTTCTTCCCGAATAACTTGGATCGGCGCCGATTTTCGCGCGGATTCTATCTTCAAGAATTGGAAAAGCGTTCGTGACGACATCATGATAATCCTTGTCTTTGCAACGCTCATAGAGTTTCGGATCAATGAATTTAGCGCATTCGCGTAAGATGCCGGACATTATCGGTGAAGCTTTTTCTTCAAGATCGAAACTAATGGAACCTCTGCGAATCTCTATATTCTTTGCATAGCCGTATATGGGCGGCGTGAAATCATGAGGCATTCGCGTTGCCAAAACACTTTCAACCGAACTTGTCGTTAACGTTCCTCTTGTTTTATTATTGATTTTTGTCGCGGTAACTTGACCGCTTTCTGGTGATCCTAAACCTCTCAAAATCTCAATCTCGTCGCCCGCGAAAACTTGAAGGTTGCCATCACTCCATGTGACTTTCATTCAAATCCCAAATGAGCAAAAAAGATTATTGACGTTCTCTTCTAAAGCCTTTCTCTCACTAACAAAACTCCACTTCCGCCAAAAGAATCAAATATTCGGTTGAAATTATTCTTAGTAGTTATCGGCGGCGAGGTTAAGCGGTAAACCGATCCAACGGCCGGATTGACGTGAACCGGCGCGCGTGCATGCGTGGCGCTCCGCTCACCTCGCCGTTGCCGATGCTCGAAGCGAAACTTTGCAGATTTGTCAAGTGAATTGGAATCTCTTTCTGCCGGTCTTAACCGCTTCGATTATGATTTTCCATAGATAACCTAGAAAGTCCCTCCTATAGACTGCTCCCGCCTCCTTAGCATAAATGTGGGCAAGAACGGTCGCTTTGGGGAAAATGAAGACTGGTTCGGGTGGGCTGCTTCTATCGTGTTCATCCGATGACTCTGCAACGCTCTCAGGGTAAACATCCAAGCCCTTCGGATCGGCAAGAGCGTTGACTACTGCTTGGACCAATTGTTGGTCGTAGTCCCGTATTTGCTTGGGATCCCGAGTTTCCACCACTTGGGATGGAAGCAGAAATTCATATCTTGGCGTAAGGTAGCCCCTATGCATATTTGACGTTTTTGGCAAGCTTATGAAACAAGATGAAACGGCTGCTCGAGCACACAGTTCGGCGTATGGTTCAACATCTGGGTTTGCGGGGAATCTGTGTTTTTCAATGTAGTGTTGGAGGAACGACAGCCACTCTTCGTAAGTTCGAGCAGTTGACATCGCGATTCGCTCATTCATGGAAACAAATAGCCGGACAAATCTACAAGTGACCCAGCGTTCATTTTGTCCAAGCTCTGACGCAAGTGCCTCGAAAAAATAGTGTGCTACTCTCTGATCAGACATCGGTATTCTTAATATAAACTTCCGGTCATCCATGGTCGGCCAAATGGGTGGTTTCGAACCGTACTTCATGTACCAGAACACGAGAGGACTAAGAATGGCTACTTCCGGCCTTTTGACAACTCCACAATACGTTGGTCTTGGAAGCCTTGGAAAAGATGCGCTAACCCTATTGACAAGATTGCGAAAAGCTTCAATGCTTTTTATTACGACTCTACCGTGAACGCCAGCTTGACAGTAGTCGTCGAAAAGGTGTTCTAAGGGGAATATACGACCATCTCTAAAGAGAATGTCGGAGATTCGACCATACTTGTCTACTTCGAAGCATTCGCCGTCTTTAATGTATTGTCTGAGGTTCATACAAGCCGATGTGACTCTTTCCCAGATTATGTCGTCAAGCATCAGATAGGCATCGGGAGGGATTATGAGTCCTTTGTCTACAGCATCCTCTTCCGTATAATATCTCCACTGTTTCGGTTCTGGGCTCGCATCAATTTGAGGCGGTCTGGGATCGTAGAAGTTTAATCTCAGAGCGGCCGCAGTAGTTATCGCCATTCTATTTTTTTCGAATTCCGTTGGCAGAAGACTCAGATCAAATTTGTGGATGGACGCGTCTGTGCCGGCCTCAGAGTATTCTCTACCTAGAGGAACAGCGCTCTCTTTTTCCAAGACTTTTTCTCCTATTACCGCAAATTCCAAATATTGCTTGATTTTGATTGTATTTTCATAGTCAAACGATGATCGCTCAACCTCGCGCGTGCGCTTGTTGAATCTCAAACATATAGAACCCCTCTCTCTGCGTCCGTCAGTATACTCTTTAGTGTCCGGAATGCCCAAGTTTCGGTTGAAAATCACGCGGACCAATCGCTCGATGGATTCGATTGTTCTCTCGCTTTCTTCGAGTTCTTTCCCAGCGCGTCTGCCTTCGGCCGAATCCCTAAACTTTTCTACCGCTTTGTCGTGTTGTTCAAAAAGCCAAACTGCGAAGCGATAAAGTAGATCCCTGGGGTCCTCATCTTTCATAGCTTTGGCGGCTTTGGCGAAATATTCTCTCCTTTTTTCTTCATCAAACTCAGGATCAAACATGGTTCCAGTTGCTATTTTGTAGATGACGCCCCTTTGAATGTCCTCCGGGGCCTTCTTTTGTTCAGCCTCTGCGGTATCCAACACTTGCATGAAGCGTGTAAGTGGTATAGCCCCAACATACAGGTAGATGGCCTTCGGTCTGCCCCTTGCATCCGTTTCTCTCTCTTTTAGTCTTACGACATCTCCCCGCTTCTCCATACGATCTACGGCTTTCTTGACGGCCCAATATGTTGCATGCACAATTTCCTGTATCTCTGGTACAGATCGAGGCTTTTCAAGTAGTAAGTCTATTATGCGTTGTTCAAGTGGAACTTTTGCATCTTTTGAGCTTTTAGGCAGAGACGACTCCTCCTATCCTCTATTCACGAAAGTCTTTGACTCTCCAATCCAGTCTGGAGTCTCTCCTCCATGAGTTGTCTTGCGTTTTCTCACACGTATGAGAATAGAATGCCGAACGGTTTCCTTGCTTCCCGTTAACAAGCATGTTCCCCGCTCCAGCTTTGGCAATCTTTCGATCAATTCTTTAGGAGTATCTGCAAAGACTCCTTCCAAGGCGCCTAGCTGACTAGGTTCGGTCGCGAAAATGAAGCGGGTGTTTGTTGCTCTCGTTATCCTCGGATCCAAGTCCAAGGGACTCGGCGTTATTAGGATCACGCCTACTCCATAGTGGCGGCCATAACGAACTACCTCTCGTAACACCCTGGAAGACGGAACATCTTCGGCACGAGGTAGGAAAAGCTGACTCTCGTCGACCGACAAGGCTAGAGGAGGAACCTTGTTCGCCTTCCGGAGAGTGAGAAGCTCCCTGGCTAATCCGCCTACTACCGCTTGTAGTTCAGAATGCTCAAGACCGCGACAATCTACATTCAAAACTATGCCTGGTTTAAGGAGTTGCGACCAATTTGTGCCTTCGCCGATTATTTTAACAAAGCGTAACATATCAGTTCTGGATCTGGCAGCGCCAATTGTCGAAGACCTGGCCTCAATCATGGGTCCAACTGCTTCGATTTCCGTTAAGAGATCATTCAGGTTGAAGGATCTATGGGTTGATAGACTTCGCTTTTTTAATTCGATAAACGCCCTTCTTACTATCTCGCCTTGAAGCTCGGTTAGAAATGGTATGAATCCAAGGATCTCAGGTTCTGATAAAGATTGTAATGGGACGGTTAAGTCATCGCCTGGACGGAGTGTAATCCCGTTCATTTCATCGGTGGATTTTATCCAATCACCATGAACATCCAATTCTATTTGAGCTATACCTAATTTGTGTACTTCTTCGCTTAACACTCCATGCAGGTAAGATTTACCTGTGCCAGTTCCTCCGCTTATGAGAATATGGCGCGAGAGAGCCTCATTCGGATGCAGGATCACTGGTAACGATTCTGCACCTATCGTGTTCCCTACATGAAGCCCCTCGTCAATCTTGTCTGGAGGCATGAGTCCTGCTGCAGAGGCTGCTATTTCTTTACTAGGAATTGATACAGGCGATCCTGCTTCGATTAGCGTTTGAGGTTCTCTGAAAATCACAGAGTCGCCATCTATCACAGCTTCTTCCAAGAGGTCTAATTCAATAACCTTATATCTTCGAGGCATATCTTCGCGCCTAGATGTGGATTCAAGTTCCAAAAGGGCTCGCGTGTGAACAAAATCTGGTGTCTCATACGGGTTGATTTCAGTACCTCCCGAAACTCTTCCCACACTATAAACCTTGGACTTTTCTATTTCAACTAATAGCAATTCTCCAGGGCGCACTTTATGTCCAGGTGCTAGAGCTGCATGGACTGTGGAATAGTTTGGAGTGCCTTTAAAAGGCAATGCGGCAACAGTTCCGATCTCACTTGAAGGAATAAGGACCATTACAATCAACGCCTATAGAGGCGCTTGCTCTTATATAAAGATTTCCAATTGGACAATTTATTGGACAAATCGAATAATTTGTTTGCCAAGAACTTTTGCAAGCTTTGTCGGAACCGCGTTGCCTATCTAAATACCGATATTTGATTTGCTGCCCCACAGCTTAAAATAGTCAGGGATTGTCTGGAGCCTTGCAGCTTCCCGCAATGTTATTGCACGGTCTTGTTCCGGGTGAACGAAACGGCCGCTGCTCGGGTTGTTGCACCGAGTAGTAATAGTTGGAGACGGCTCATCCCACTTCATCCTGCCGTAAACGTTCTCAGCGCCCCCACCATTCAGCGCGACATGGCATGACAGCCATAGACTCTTGGGGAGATCGCCCTTGGCTTGACGGAGGGAGGGATGCTGTAGGAAAATATCGAATAGGACTGGATGAGAATTTCATCGAGGTTGAATTCGCATTAGAGGCAAAATGTTACGATGTCAAACATGGCGTGGGTATCAAGGAAACGTCCCGCCTCATTTCAAGGCTGAAACATCGACAATTCGGCGTTTTCGTGACCACCTCTTATTTGCATCACCTAACTTACAAAGAGATAAAAGAAGATCGTCATCCCATCATAGTCATCAGCGCCAGAGACATAGTTGGAATACTCAAGCAATCCGGTTATGCAGTACAAACAGAGGTGGAACGATGGCTGAACTCAACTTTTCCCAAGCAGCCTGCTTAAGCGCATCGAATTAGAATCCTATGTGGAGTCTGGCCATAGTTCCTCTAAGAGCTTCAAGCTCGGGAAATGCTTCCTTGATAGTCACCCAAAACGACATATAATTAATTGCGCTATCTGTTTTATTTTCACTCACCCCTCCAGTCATGTTTCCATATGCATGGGCGCAGGGTTTAAAACCAATCTTGTAGAATGCACTTTTTAAGTAAGAGATGAATGACCAATGGAAAGTCTCGATCTTGAGAACATTGAAGGTGTTGGGTCTGCCATAGCAGGCAAGCTTAGATCAGCTGGGATAACAACTGTAGCAGCACTCGCCGTTACCCCACCCAGGGAGATAACTGAAAAAGCGGGAATAGGCTTCAACACTGTCCTTAACATCGTTGCCGCAGCTAGAAAATCGCTCTTCTTGGTCGACTTCACGACGGCGGAGGAACTGTGGAAAAAGAGACAGACTATGCTCAAGTGTTCCACAGGTTCGAAGAACTTGGACAAGCTTCTAGGAGGCGGAATCGAAACTCAGGCGGTAACTGAGTTCATTGGCGAATTTGGCGCGGGCAAAACGCAAATCTGTTTGATGCTCTCGATTATGGTTCAGCTTCCTTCAGAGAAGGGAGGGCTCAACGGAAATGTCGTGTACATAGACACTGAAGGAACTTTCATTCCGGAACGGGTATTTGAAATGGCTAAGGCATTAGGGCTTGATCCTCACAAGACCTTAGGAAATGTTTTTCTAGCTCGAGCTTACAACAGCAGCCATCAATGCCTGTTAATAGAGCATTTATCCAAGTTCTGTCCCGAAAACAATGTAAAACTCGTCGTTGTTGATTCGATGATCGGGCACTTTAGGGGCGAGTATATAGGTA